>OGQQ01001877.1_pt1 | contig 14942 bp, 8 predicted proteins | sample 1553281 | NCBI WGS metagenome assembly OGQQ01 (sample SAMEA2579937, study PRJEB22360) | human gut metagenome | biome: human gut; feature: human-associated habitat; material: faeces | place: Denmark | collected 2008/2010 | reverse complement strand
CGCGATAATGACGATGACAGCAATGATAATGGAAATCTTTTTTTTCATGGAATGATTCCTTCTTTCGTCTGAAATGCCGATAAAATATAATCATGGAAATTATAACATTTTCGTCTAATAACTTGCAAGGGTTCTCTTGTCATCAGCACGTTAATGTACTATATTATAAACTAAGGCGGAGTCGGCACAAAAGAGCACCCGGCGGATGCCCTGATACGAAAAGGAAGTCAGACGGTAAGGAGCACTATGAAGAATCTATTAGAGTTGAGAGATGAGATTGATGTCATTGACAAGCAGATCGTTGCGCTGTATCAGCAGCGGATGCAGATCGCGGCTGAGGTGGCGGAATATAAGATAGAGACGGGCAAAAAAGTTTTTGACAAAGACCGTGAAATGGAAAAGCTTGCGACGCTTTCGGCGCTCGGCGACAGCGCGTTCAACCGGCACGGAATCCGGGAGCTGTTTGAGCAGATCATGTCGATCAGCAGAAAGCGCCAGTATCAGCTGATGACGGAGCACGGCATATATGAAAAGCCGGATTTTGAAGAGCTGGATGCGCTGGATTATAAAAATGCGCGCATTGTCTTTCAGGGGACGGAGGGCGCCTACACGCAGCTCGCGTTAAAGCAGTATTTCGGTGAGGATGCGGGGAACAGCTATCATGTGGAGACCTGGAGGGACGCCATGGAGGCGATCGCCAGCGGGGACGCGGATTATGCGGTGCTGCCGATTGAGAATTCATCTGCAGGGATTGTCTCTGAGAATTATGATCTCATGGTGGAGTATGGACACTGCATCGTGGGCGAGCAGATTATCAAGATCGAACATGCCCTGCTCGGCGTGCCGGGAGCGAAGCTTTCCGATATCACGGATGTATACTCGCATCCGCAGGCACTGATGCAGTGTGCGAGATACTTAGAAGGGCATCGGGAGTGGGAGAAGCACAGCTTAAAAAATACCGCGATGGCGGCACAGAAAGTCAGGAAGGCCGGTATGCGGCACAAAGCTGCCATTGCAAGCCGTCTTACGGCGGAGATCTACGGTCTTGATGTACTGGAGGAAGGCATTCAGGACAACAAGCAGAATGCAACCAGATTCATCATCGTGATGGGAAAACATGTGTTTACCAGAAAGGCGAATAAGATCAGTATCTGCTTTGAGGGAGCGCATGAGACCGGTTCTCTCTACCACATGCTGTCCCATCTGATCTATAACGGGATCAACATGGATCACATCGAGTCCAGACCGCTGCCGGAGCGCAACTGGGAATACCGGTTCTTTGTAGACTTTGAGGGGAATCTGAACGATCCGGCGGTGCAGAATGCACTGCGGGGATTGTCGGAAGAGACGACCAGACTGCAGATTCTGGGGAATTACGAAGCGTAAAGTGAGGAATGTGGGAAGATGAAGACAACGAAGAATCTGATCCTCTACAGGGATTTTGAAAACGAGCAGTTATTCTATGACTTTACCTGGGTCATGGAGAACTATCAGAATGAATACTATAATAAAGAAGATGTTGAGGGATTATTCTATGAATGCCTCAAAAAACTGATGGAGCTTGCGGTCAGCCACGGATTTTCCGGCAATCTCTGGCACAATTTCCTGGCTTTTTTGCTTGTGAATAACGAGAATGCATACAGCAGGGCGTGCGAGATCCGCGGGGAGATAAAAGGCTCCATCAACGAGGTGGCGCGGCACGATTTTGCCATCATGAAAGAGTTGTTTGACTTTGACCTTTCGGTGCTCGGCAACTATTTTTCCGTGGACTGCATGGACGCATTGCTGCACTATGAGGAGACCGCGGACGCGGGAAAATTGTTCAACAAGCGGATCAGAGACCGGATCGCAGAGCTCTGCCGTCATCTGGAGGCAGCGGCGGATGCAGAAGAATTTAAACAGGCGGTCACGGCATTTTACGGGGAATTCGGAGTCGGAAAACTGGGTCTGCACAAGGCATTCCGCGTCAGACACACAGATGACGGGGCTCAGATTATTCCGATCACCAATATCGCGCATGTAAAGCTGGATGATCTGGTCGGCTACGAGCTTGCAAAGCAGAAGCTGGTCGACAATACGGAGGCGTTTGTGAGCGGGAAGGAAGCCAACAACTGTCTGCTGTACGGTGATGCGGGAACCGGAAAGTCCACAAGCATCAAGGCGATTGCCAACCAGTATTACGACAGAGGCCTCCGTCTGATTGAGATTTACAAGCATCAATTCTGCGATCTGAATGATGTGATTGAGCAGATCAAGAACCGCAACTACAAGTTTATCATCTATATGGATGATCTTTCTTTTGAGGAATTTGAGATTGAATATAAATATCTGAAAGCGGTCATTGAGGGCGGTCTGGAGAAAAAGCCGGACAATGTGTTAATCTATGCAACCTCCAACCGCAGACATCTGATCCGTGAGAAGTTCTCGGACAAGGAAGAGGTGAGGGAGGATATGCACACTTCTGACACGGTGCAGGAAAAGCTGTCCCTCTATGCGCGGTTCGGCGTGACGATCTATTACGGCGCGCCGGATAAGAAGGAATTTCAGAAGATTGTCACGACACTTGCGGAGAAATACGGCGTGCGGATGGTGCAGGAGGAACTGCTTCTTGAGGCCAACAAGTGGGAACTTGCCCACGGAGGACTTTCGGGAAGAACGGCACAGCAGTTTATCAATTATCTGCTTGGAAAACAATAAAGAGGAGGGCGGATTTATGGCAATCCATACGTTTGCGGCAATTTATATCGGTTCGTATGAAGTGAGCCTCAAGATATTTGAATTGTCTGCCAAGAAAAAAATACGCGATATCGACTATGTGCGCAGCAGAATCGAGCTGGGGGCGGATGCGTACTCCAAGGGCAGCATCGGCTATGAACTGGTGGAGGCACTCTGCGATACCCTGCGGGAATTTGCGCAGATCATGAAAGAGTACCGGGTGGATGCGTACGAGGCGTATGCGTCGGCGGTACTCCGCGATGTGGACAATGAACTTTTTATCCTGGATCAGATCAGGCTGCGTACCGGTCTGACCGTACATGTGTTGAGTAACTCGGAGCACCGTTTTATCAGCTACAAGTCGGTGGCGATGCGCGAGGAGTTTGAGCATTTCATCGGCAGAAGCGCAGCGGTGGTGGACGTCAGTGGATCGGGACTTCAGATTACTGTGTTCTCAAAGGGAAAGGTGCTGACCACCCAGCATCTGGGGCTCGGCACCATGCGCATGCGGGAACAGCTTGCAAAAAAGAGCCGGAACCTGGCGCAGTATGAACTGCAGATCGAGGAGATGGTGGTAAAGGAGATGGAAGTTTTCAAGGCGATGTATCTGGAAAACCAGGAGATCGAATATCTGATTGTGATCGGCGATTATATTGCGGAACTGGTCTGCCGCCTTGAGAAGAACCACAACAAGAATACCGTGTCAATTGAGAAGTTCGTCCAATACATGGAACAGCTCGGCAAAAAGAGTCTGGAGGAGATCGCGGAGGAACTGGGGCTCTCCAACGAGAACGATCCGCTGATCGTGCCTTATATCATCATCTGCAAGTGCATGGCAAGAGGGCTGGGCGCAAAGGAACTGTGGGCGCCGGGCGTGATTGTCAGCGACGGAATCGCCTGCGACTACGCGCAGAAAAACCGTATCTATAAGCCCACACATGATTTTGATGAGGATATTATCTCGGCCGCGGAAAGTCTCTCGAGACGTTACATGAGCTATTCACCGCACATTGAAGCGCTGACCCAGATGGCGATGCTTTTGTTTGACACGATGAAAAAACAGCACGGTCTCGGAAAGAGAGAGCGGCTGTTGCTGCAGGTCGCGGCGATTTTGCATGACTGCGGAAAATATATCAGTATGAGTGAGGTGGCAGAATGCTCTTACCGGATCATCATGGCTACGGAGATCATAGGTCTTTCCACAGAGGAGCGGCAGGTGATCGCTAGTGCGGTGAGGTACAATACCAGAGAATTCGGCTGCTACAAAGAGATCAACCGTGAAACATCCATGAGCAGGGAAAATTATCTCCTGACTGCGAAGCTGACCGCAATTCTCCGCCTGGCCAATGCTATGGACAGAAGCCATTACCAGAAGGTAAAAGCGCTTAATGTAACCTTAAAAGACAGGATCCTTTACCTGGTGGTGGATTCCGCAAGGGATGTTTCTCTGGAGCTGGGGCTTCTGAAAGATAAAAAAGAATTTTTTGAAGAGGTGTTTGGAATCCGGCTTGTAATGAGACGGAAGGGAAGAAGATAACGGAGGAGGTTTTTGTATGAAATTTAAGGAATTTGACAAATCGGAATATTTTGTAAACAGAGAGCTGAGCTGGATCAAATTTGATGATCGTGTGCTCAGTGAAGCCAGAGACAAAAATCTACCTCTGTTTGAGAGACTGAAATTTTTGAGTATCACCTCATCCAATCTGGATGAATTTTATATGGTCCGTGTTGCATCCCTGAAGGATCAGGTTCATGCAGGGTACAAAAAAACAGATATTGCAGGAATGACAGCCAAGGAACAGCTGAAAGCCATCAGCCGGCAGACACATGATCTTGTTCACGTACAGTACAGTACATTAAACCGGTCTCTGGTCCCTGCACTTGAAAAAGCAGGACTTCATGTGATCTTTGAGCACGAGGCATTTTCCGAGAAGCAGAAAGAATTTGTGGATCAGTATTTTGAAGACAATGTATATCCGGTCCTGACACCAATGGCAATGGATTCTTCCAGACCGTTTCCTCTGATCCGTAATAAAACGTTGAATATCGGAGCACTTCTTTCCAAAAAAGATACCAAAAAAGGAAAAGAAGAGATTGATTTTGCCACTGTACAGGTGCCTTCTGTACTTCCGAGAGTAGTGATCATTCCATCTGAGAAAAAAGGCCATACAACCGTAACACTTCTGGAACAGATCATTGAGCGCAACATCGACAAGCTGTTCTTAAGCTATGATGTGATCTGTGCCCATCCGTACAGGATCATGCGTAATGCGGATCTTCCTATTGACGAGGATGAGGCAGAGGATCTTCTGGTTGAGATCCAGAAACAGCTGAAAAAGCGCCAGTGGGGAGAGGTGATCCGCCTGGAAGTGGAAGATAAGATGGATCCGCGGCTTCTGGATATTCTGAAAATGGAGTTTCAGGTTCATGGAGATGATATCTTTTTTATCAACGGACCGCTGGATCTGACCATGCTGATGAAGGTTTATGGTATTGACGGATACGATCAGTTCAAGGAACCGAAATACAAACCGGCAGCAGTGCCTGCATTTCAGAATGATAAAGATATTTTTCAGGTGATCAGGGAGGGTGATGTGTTCCTGCATCATCCGTATATGAGCTTTGATCCGGTGGTGAATTTCGTGCGTCAGGCGGCAAAGGACCCGGATGTACTGGCAATCAAGCAGACCCTGTATCGCGTCAGCGGCAATTCACCCATCATCGCGGCACTTGCTCAGGCCGCAGAAAACGGCAAGCAGGTTTCTGTTCTTGTAGAGCTGAAAGCGCGTTTTGATGAGGAAAACAATATCGTCTGGGCAAAAATGCTGGAAAAGGCAGGCTGTCATGTGATCTATGGTCTGGTGGGCCTGAAAACACACAGTAAGATCACTCTTGTTGTGAGAAGAGAAGAAAACGGGATCCGCAGATATGTGCATCTGGCAACCGGAAACTATAACGATTCCACAGCCAAGCTTTATACAGACTGTGGTATATTTACCTGTGACGAACGGTTTGGAGAGGATGCAACTGCTGTGTTCAACATGCTTTCTGGATATTCCGAGCCGAAGCGCTGGAATCGCCTGATCGTTGCACCGATTTGGATGAAGGACCGTTTTGTAAAAATGATCGAAAGAGAAGCGGAGCATGCGAAAAAGGGAGAAGAGGCTCACATTGCGGCAAAGATGAATTCTCTGTGCGACCCTGAGATCATTGCAGCGCTATATTATGCTTCTTCCTGTGGGGTCAGGATCGATCTTCTGATCCGCGGCATCTGTTGCCTGAAGGTGGGCATTCCAGGTATCAGCGAAAATATCCACGTGCGTTCGATCGTTGGTAATTTCCTGGAGCACAGCCGTATTTTCTATTTCCGCAATGGCGGTTCCGATGAAATCTATATGGGAAGTGCGGACTGGATGCCACGTAACCTTGACCGTCGTGTGGAGATTGTTTTCCCTGTGGAAGATGAGCGGATCAAGGAAGAGATCATGCATGTTCTGGATCTGGAATTCCGTGACAATGTAAAAGCACATATCCTGCAGCCCTCCGGTTTGTATGAGAAGCAGGACAAACGTGGCAAAACGCTGATAAATTCCCAGATGGAATTCTGCAGGGAGGCTACCGAGCGGGCAAAGGCAGCAAAAAAGGAGAAAAAAGAAAAGAAGAGAGTTTTCGTACCGGCTGAACCGGCGGAGGATATTATAAAATAGTAAAAGAAAAGGACAGCCTGTCATATCAATTTATGATACAGCTGTCCTTAAATAATGTTCTCAAAGATTATCCATATTATGTCAATACTGCATGATATTCAGAAAAACTGACAGCATGCGGACGTTTTTAATAACACTTCTTGCAGGCTTTATATCCTGCAGCTTCAGCCTGGGAGCGTGTCATCTCTGTGGCATTATCCGGATTCATATTTCCGCAGTTAGGGATCCGGTGGTACTTGCTCCCGGTAGCGGAGATCCAGACCATATCACCCACTGGCTCCGGATCGGCCTGCACTCCGGTCTGAGGATCTGCAGCAGCCGAATCAGAAGATCCATAGCCGGACGCACCGGAATCCTTATAAGCGGAGGAAGGCTGTGTGCCGGTATCCGATTCATCTCCAGCAGAATAATCATTACAGGGACTCTGGTTCCACTGGATATTGCTTCCGTCGCTGACTGCGATCACCGTACCCTGCTCATCAGTACGAAATACCTGTATTCCCATATCCGCAAGCTTATCCATGGTATCCTTATGAGGATGTCCGTAGGAATTACCGGCGCCGCAGCTGATCACTGCATATTCCGGAACAGTCTGCTGGAGCAGATCCCAGGTGGTGGCAGTGGCAGAACCGTGATGTCCCGGAACGATCACATCGCAGGAAAGATCAAGTCCCAGATTGTAGATCGCTTCCTCCCCGGCAGATTCTGCATCCCCAGTAAAAAGAAAATGGTTATTTCCGTTTTCCAGCCGGATCGCAACAGAATTGTCGTTATCGTTGCTGCTGATCGATTGAGGAGAAAGCACCGTAAATTTCCCGCCTCCGAAAGTAAAATCCGTTCCGGGCTCCGGATGCTGCACAGTTAATCCCTGAGAGGCAACACTGTTTTCAAAAGATTGATAGATCTTTGTATCCTGTACATAATCTGCACCGATCACATTTTTTACGGAAAAGCTGTCCAGGCATCCTATAAGACCAGCCACATGGTCCTCGTCATAATGGGAGGAGATCATATAGTCAATGATGGAAATATTCTGTTTCTGCAGATAGGAAACCACGAAACTGGAATGTCCTCGGTCACCGCCGTCATACAGGAGATTCTGCCCCTGTGACTGGACCAGGATCGAAAGCCCCTGCCCTACATCCAGAAAGTGTACAGCCATTGTTGTGTCAGCAGAAGCAGCCTCGGCTGTGTAAGCAGCAGAGGGAACTCCTGCGACTGTTAGCAGAACAAGCAGCAGAGAAAGAAAAAATGTCTGCAGCTTTCTGCGAAAAGAATGTTTGTGATGCATGAGAAGTCACCCCTTATCTTAAGTATTTTCAGGGGAAATTATAAAACAGAAGAGAAAGAAATGCAAAATAATATATGTGAAAATACAGAAAACAGATAAACAGGAAGAACGAAATTTTTATATGCAATGTTCAGAGCAACGTTTGATAACGATAACAGGAAAAAGTGAAGTATAACAATCACAAAAAAGCAGTCAGAATAAAAATCCTAACTGCTTTCAGCTGATAGCCAGTACGGGAATCGAACCCGTGTTTCCGCCGTGAGAGGGCGGCGTCTTAACCCCTTGACCAACTGGCCATATTCATTTGTGTCGTTTACTCTTGACTTCTGTTGTTTCCCGCAACCGACTTCGTTAGTATATAATACTTTCTTACAAAATGCAAGCACTTTTTTGCTTTTTTTGAAAAAAATTTTCACCCTGTTTTTTGACAATTTTTTTGACGGAAAAATCGATTGATGATATGATAGATACAAAACGAAATGGAATAAAAAAATATAAAGAGGAAGAGTATGGATTACAGAAAAAAGAAAAATCTTGCTAATGTAAGTCAAGTAATTTTTAAAAGTTTTTGAGAAAACTTTTACTCCTAAAAATGGGTAACTTTAATAAACCTACCTATTGTAGATTTTTGAAAAATATATAATAATGTAATCAGATTTACTGTTCGAGTTCCATTACTCTGGCATAGTAAATTCTAAGGAACTTATTCACGGCAGCCATTTTGGCAACGTTGAAATGTTTCCCTTCCTGTTCTTTTTTTAGCAGAAAAAGATATACAGGATCATCTTGAGGTTTTATCAGTTTGAGAGCCTGCATAACCTCAAAACAGTATTTTCTGAGAGCCGCATTCCCACGTTTTGATATGTGTCGATTGTGGCTTTCAAAATTTCCTGACTGATATGGTGGGGCATCGTTTCCGGCATAAGCATTTAAAGCTTTTCCACTGTGAAAACGTCTGACATTACCGATTTCAGCCAGAATAAGTGGACCAAGACGTTCACCAACACCGGGCATATTTCGAAGTATTTTATATTCAGGTAAGGTTTCGGCAATTGTCTGCATTTGTGCGATGATGCAATCGGCTGAACGTTGAGCTTCTGCAACAAGGTCAATGCATTGGGTTTGTGCTAACACAGTATATTCGTTTTCGCCATTGGTAGTGATACTGCTGGTGGCTAGTTCATAGATGGCAAGACCAAGGTGCGAAGCATTTCGATTACGTGATTTCTTGACCAGGCGAGAGTAACTGTCAAGGAATCGAGATTTTCCCATTTTGCAGATGTAATCAAAGGACTTGTATTTTTTGATAAACATCATACTGAGACTGGTTTCAGGGTCTCTGCTCCTTAGGGGGAGAATGGATGTGATTCCCGGCATGGTTTGATCTAGCAAATTTGCTAAATATACTTTGTTGATAGTGAGTGTAGACATTCTTTGACTGTATTGTCTGGATAACATTTTTAAGTCAACATACTTTTGGTCATCAACAGAATACGGAACTAACTGATAAGATTTTTCCAAAGCATAAGTAGCGATTCTGATAGCATCTTTTTTGTCAGTCTTACTACGACGCAACTCCGTATCACCATATTTTTTCATCTGATACGGATTTACTAAACAGACAGGAAAATGCTCATCAGTAAGTTTCTTAAGAACTGGATAGTGATAGTGTCCTGTATACTCCATCAAGATGATGATGGGTTCATCCAGTTCATTTAGATAGTTAATAAGTGCATTCATTTCAGGGTGATTGTGTTTCATGTCATAAGGCTTGATTCGTAGGCTGCCATCAGAGTTTAGAATGGCAACCGTACTCTTTGACTTGGAAACATCAATACCAACAGCAATCATAAAGGTACCTCCTTTAACTTATAGTATTTTGATTGGATACAGCTCTTCAGAATCCATTCATATTCGTTGGTTAAACGGGAGCACAGGTCCCAACTTGCTGAATCGAATGCAGAATAATGAAGGCTGGCTAACACATTTTTCTCCGGGCGTGGTGTCCCAATTTGAAATTTCGTAGGCCAATCACCTTCATCATAAAATAAAAGAGCAAAGAGTTGTATACTCTTCACTCTATATATTACGAATTTGATATGGAAGGGAGAATCCTTTCTTTTTGTTGTGGTACTGCTGGTTTTTGGCGCGATCTTTGCGGCGATCCACACAGGGGGGCTGATCCAGAATCAGGACAGTGTACAGCTTCTTAACAAAGGATGGTACTACATAAAAGACGGAAAAAAACAGGAGATCACCCTGCCTGCGGAAATTCCGGCAAAAACAGGTGAAAAGCTGATCCTGTACAATGAAAGTCTGGGAGCGGAAAGCAGAGGAATGACCGTGGTTTCTACAGGAGCCCAGTACGATCTGGTGATACGCCTGAATGGAAAGATCCTGTATGAATATAAGGAGGCCATGTTTTCCAAAAATGTGCAGATGCGTTCCAAGGTGCAGTGCATCGCCGCTCTGGGTAATGACACAGAGGGAAAAGTCCTGACGTTCAGCTATTCTGCGCCTCAGAGAGGAAAATATGTTATAGAGCCGGTATGCATAGGAACTGGAAGTGCAATAGCCTGGTATCAGATCAGAAAAGCAGCCATTCCTTTAGGGGCGGCAACGATCATGATCGTATTAAGTATGATCGCCCTGTGCATCTGCATCTATATGAGAATAAGGCAGATGCCGGACAGACGGTTCCGGGATGTGGCACTGTTCCTTATGATGTGCAGTATCTGGCTGGTGACGGACTCATCACTGGCACAAAGCTACAGTAGATGCCCCGAAGTATTATGTCTCATTTCTTTTTATATGTTCATGCTGCTGGCAGTTCCGATGCTGCGTTTTTTGCAGAATATCGGAAACATGAAAAAATACAGGCTCCTGGATCTTGGAATCTTTACATTTTATCTGAATGCTGTTTTACAGGGAGTTCTGGTGATCCTGGGAGCCTTTGAATTTAAGGATATGCTGTTTGTAACACATATCCTGCTGTTTGTGTGGGTCCTGATATCAGCGGTACTTCTGATCCGGGAGTACCGGAAGCATAAACAGCGTGAGATACATTTGCTTCTCATTGCATATATCATCGTGGGAGCAAGCGGTATCATAGCGCTGATCCTGTACTGGCTGTTCGAGATTTCCTACTATGGATCCATTTTTGAATTGGGAAATCTTGTGTTTCTTGTGCTGGTCATTGCAGACGCAGTCATGATGATGGCAGACAACGTCCGTTACCGTCTGGAATCCCAGGCTTACGAACGACTGTCCAGAGAGGATGGGATGACAGGACTTGAGACGAGAGCCAATTTTGAGAAAAAACTGGAAAGTATTTCCGCAGATATGGGCAGATACCGGGATATCCTTCTTATGTATATCGATATCGATCAGCTTCGCGTGATCAACGAAGAATACGGACGGGCTGCAGGAGACGAGATGGTGGTGATCTCGGCCAGATGTGTGGAGAACGTTTTCCGGGAAAAAGGAACCTGCTACCGCATCGGCGGGGATGAATTTGCGGTTCTGGTCTATGATCCGGAAGTACCGGACGAATTCTGGTCGGAACGCCTGAAAGAAGAACTCCGGAATATCGGGAGAGGATGCAGACATCGTTTTTCGTTGTCCCTGGGATGCAGCCATCTGCGAAATAAGGATGGCTCTCTGAAATCCATGGGAGAATGGAAATATGATGCAGACAGGAAGCTTTATGAGAACAAAAAGAAGGGGGATTTGAAAAATGGAGTATATTAACTGTTTTCAGATCACATCCCTTGTTTTGGTGACGATGATCGCGATACATTATTTTTCTCATAAAAGACTGAACAATGCGGAAAACAGGAATTTTGTATGTTTTCTGGCTTTCAGCGGCGTTTACGTGCTGCTGGATATGCTGAGTGCGGTGATCGCGGGAGGCGGCAGCAGCGAAGGTTGCAGAATGTCAGCGCTGGTCCTGACGCTCTATTATTTCTGTGATGTCATACTTACCTACGGGCTTTTCTGCTACATTCGGATCATCACCGGAAGACAGAAGGAGAAGTATAAATGGCTGAAAACCGGCTGGGTGGTCCTGCCGGCTGCAATGCTGCTGGCAGTTACAGCAAACTTACGGACGGGATGGCTTTTTTATTTTGACCAGGAAGGTAGATTTATCCGGGGAAGTTTTCATTTTCTGCTCTATGGATATGTATTCATTTTTATGCTGGTGATCGTTGCATTTATGTTACTTTATGGAAAAACAGCAGAAAAAGAAATACGGCGCACCATATGGAGATTTTGGTTTATCGAAGCAGCCTGCCTGTTTCTCCAGATTGCCGCGGAAAGAATACTGCTTACCGGCTTCGGACTTTCTGTAGGACTTTGGCTGATCTATCTTACTATGAACAATCCAGGTGAATATATGGACAGTATGACAGGTTTATTTGACAAACAGTATTTTGACAAATGGATCGGAGAAAAGCTCTATCGAAAAGAAAGCTTTCATCTGCTTGCTGTGGATGCCCGCAATATGAAGCAGATCAACCGGATCTACGGTACCAGAGTAGGAGATCAGCTGCTGATCCGGGCGGCGAAGGGATTTCGGGAGATCACGGATTCAGTGCAGATCTTTCGTATCACAGGCAATTGCTTTCTGGCAGTGCTGGACTCGCTGACAGATTATGAAAAAGCCAGAGACGGCATAGAAGAATTTCTGAAAAAGCCGTTTTTTATCGAAAACGAAAAGGTGTCGTTCCATGCTGCAATCTGCGGGATCATGAATGCGGAAAAACTGGAAAAAGAGGATAGTATTCTTTCTTATATTGAATATATGATCTCTCTGATACAGAACCGTCAGGATACGGTCCTGATCCAGTCGGACAGCAAGATCCTGGAGGGCTTCCGCTATGAGCAGGAAGTGGAGCATTTTCTTCAGAAGGCTGTGAAAGAGGATCTGTTTGAAGTATATTATCAGCCGGTATATTCTATAAAAAACCAGGATTTTATTACTCTGGAGGCACTGAGCCGGCTGAAACATCCTGTTCTGGGAATGATCCCGCCGGATGTGTTTATCGGGATCGCGGAAAAACAGGGAATGATCTCTGCAGTGGGATGTCTTCAGCTTCACAAGGTCTGCCGTTTTATAAAAGAACATGAATATATCATGAAGAAGATCCGGAATGTGAAATTCAATCTTTCTCCTTCCGAACTGATGAAACCCGGATACAGCCATGTGCTTATCGGGATCATACAGGGGTATGGATTAGATCCGGGATATTTTCAGTTTGAGATCACGGAAAACGTAGCAACCGAATACAGCGAAAGCTTCTGCACAGCCATTGATGATTTTGCAGAAGTTGGAATCCACATGTGCCTAGATGATTTTGGTTCCGGTTATGCAAATCTGAACGCAGTTCTTCGAATTCCGTTTTCAGCAGTAAAAATGGACCGTTCTCTTTTGTCCGGGGTCAGCAGCGATCCTCAGACGGCTACCTTTTATCGCAGCATTGTCATGATCCTGCAGCATATGGGATATAAGGTGATCGCAGAAGGCGCTGAGACCGAAAAGGAGGTAAAGCTTCTGGAAAAATGGGGTGTGGATATGATACAGGGATATTATTTTTCCAGGCCCCTGTGCGAGGAGAAGCTTCTGGAAAAAATTTCCTGAAATGATCAGAAACAGGCGGAAAACATGCTTTCATAAAAAGCAGGGTTTTCCGCCTGTTGTATTCAGACAGACACAAATTGCTTGAAGTTTACAGATACTTTTGATAGAATAGATAGGCTGTGGCGGCTGAAGAAAGCGATTTTTCGGAAGACCGGTTCCTTGAACTGCCACGCGTATCTTTTGGAAAAATTGCAGAAAAAAGATGATCATGTGGACTTTACAAGTACATATATTTTGAGTATAATACAAACAAATGTTCGAATATAAAAAAGAAAGGAATCAGTGGAATGGCAAAAAAAGACACTTATGATGCGGGCAGTATCTCTGTCCTGGAGGGCCTCGAGGCTGTGCGAAAGCGCCCCGGTATGTACATCGGAAGCGTATCCAGAAAGGGACTGAACCATCTGATATATGAGATCGTAGACAATGCGGTGGATGAGCACCTTGCAGGGTACTGCAGCCGTATCCATGTAGTTCTTGAGAAGGACGGTTCCTGTACAGTAGAGGATAATGGACGAGGGATCCCGGTGGATATGCATGCCAAGGGAATATCTGCGGAGCGTCTTGTTTTTACAACCCTTCATGCAGGCGGTAAGTTTGACAATTCCGCATATAAGACAAGCGGCGGACTTCATGGTGTAGGTTCTTCCGTAGTGAACGCATTATCTACGTATCTGGATATTAAGATCAGCCGTGATGGCTATATACATCATGACCACTATGAGAGAGGAATCCCTACCATTGAACTGGAAGCAGGACTGCTCCCCAAATTAGGGAAGACCAGAGGTACCGGAACCTGTGTGAATTTCCTTCCGGATCCGGAGATTTTTGAGAAAACAAGATTTGGAGCAGCGGATGTAAAGAGCCGTCTTCATGAGACTGCTTATCTGAATCCGGAGCTTACCATCCATTTTGAGGATCGAAGAGGGGACACTCCTGAGGATATCGAGTATCATGAGCCGGAGGGGATCGTAGGCTTTATCCGTGACCTTAACAAGAATGCACAGTCTCTCCATGATCCGGTCTATTTTAAAGGAGAGGCAGACGGGATCCAGGTGGAGGTTGCTTTTCAGTTTACCAATGAGTTCCGTGAGAACGTTCTCGGATTCTGCAATAATATCTACAATGCAGAGGGAGGAACTCATCTGACCGGATTTAAGACTACCTTTACAACGGTAATGAACACCTACGCACGTGAGATCGGTGTACTGAAGGATAAAGACCCCAACTTTACAGGTGCAGATATCCGAAACGGAATGACTGCTGTAGTCTCCATCAAACATCCGGCACCCCGCTTTGAGGGACAGACCAAGACCAAGCTGGATAACCAGGACGCATCCAGAGCCACCGGCAAGGTAGCAGGAGAACAGCTGGTACTGTTTTTTGACCGAAATCTGGAAACACTGAAGATCGTCCTTTCCTGTGCGGAAAAGGCGGCCAAGATCCGTAAGACCGAGGAGCGTGCCAAGACAAACCTTCTCACCAAACAGAAATACTCTTTTGATTCCAACGGCAAGCTGGCCAACTGTGAGAAAAAGGATCCGTCACTGTGTGAGATCTTTATCGTAGAGGGAGATTCCGCCGGCGG
>OGQQ01001858.1_pt1 | contig 15074 bp, 8 predicted proteins | sample 1553281 | NCBI WGS metagenome assembly OGQQ01 (sample SAMEA2579937, study PRJEB22360) | human gut metagenome | biome: human gut; feature: human-associated habitat; material: faeces | place: Denmark | collected 2008/2010 | reverse complement strand
ACTCATTTTTCACAGGCAGGACACGCAGGAACTATTGAAAAAACTGCTGGAACGGGAGAAGCCGGAAACCCCTTAGTTTACTAAGGGCGCAATTATACACCACCCAGAGGTTGGTGCATTGCGTTCTCCGAAGGCTCCTCGCCGGAGGGCTGTGATTTTCCGCAGTCATGGTCTGCTCCAAATCATACAGGGGACGCTACGCTTCCCCTGCGCTGGCTGCCGCCAGCTACCCTTTTGTGGACTTGCCATCTGGGGACACCTTGCGTTGCAAGCTGTTCCCAGCCGACAAGTAAAATATGGCTTGACTTAAAATTTTTATTCAGTTACCCTTAGATAAGAGTTACCGGTAGCTCTTTACCTAATCAATAAGGAGCGTGTAAAAATGTATCATGCACATTTTAGGGGAACACACTACGAAGCTGGTTTTCGGTGGGGTTCCTTACTGTTAAAACACAAAAATATAATTTTGGAGAACATACCATTTGAAATCACACAGGAGCGGATTGACTATGCTTTGTCCTGCCTTCCGATTTATGAAAAGTATTACCATGAGATTATGGAAGAAATTCAAGGTCTGGCAGATGGACAACAATGTGATGTCCGTATTCTGCAAGCTGCATTATTTAGTATGTACTCTATGCCGCCATCTTGTAATTGCTCTTGTTTTGCTTTTACAACGGAGCATGAAATTCTTCTGGGACGAAACAGTGATTTTCTGACAGAAATCGAAAGACTAAATCAGAATGTAGTTTATAAATTAACAGATGGAGTTTATTCTTTCACAGGAAATACAACTGCTTTTGTTGAGATTGAAGATGGCGTTAATGAACATGGTTTATCGGTTGGTCTAACATCCGTCTATCCTAACCAATGCAAACCGGGATTTAACGCAGGTATGATTGTCAGATACCTGCTGGAGAAATGTAAAAATGTATCGGAAGCTGTCTCCTGTTTATATCAACTACCGATTGCTTCAGCGCAAACTTTAACCTTAGCTGATGCAATGGGGACGATAACAGTTATAGAATGTAATGCGGAACAGATAAAAGTAGAAAAGACATTAAATAACAATCTTTCTTTTGTCTGCGCAACAAACACTTTCCATTTTCCAGAAATGATAGGCTATAACAACGATAAAATTGATAATTGGTTTGCAGAAGAACGGTATCAAACATTGTATTCAGCTTTTAACAGAAAAAATGGAGGTTTCAATCTTCCATTTGCAGAAAAATTGTTGTCTGGGGATTATGGTTTTCTCTGCCAGTATGACAGAAGTACTGGTAAAGATACTGTCTGGTCAGTCATCTATGATATGAAACGACACAAAATTTATCGAAGCGAAGGGAATCCCGGACGACACAAATTCAAAGAAGATACTCGTTTTCAGTTTTGATTTTTCAAGCTGATATATTACTACAACTAAATACTCGCCGCCCACACAGCGGCACATCAAGCAGGAAATCTGAAAAAGATCTCCTGCTTTTTTTCTGACCAAAATGAGGTGGTAAAACGCCACACCATCCACCAATTACCGAAAGGAGGGACACGAAATGCCCTGTCCACACAACGAAATCTCGATTGTGCAGCGAAGCCAACAGCAGTCTGCGGTTGCCGCCGCTGCCTACCAGAGCGGCGAAAAGCTGTTCTGTGAATACGACCAAGAAGTGAAGCACTACCCGGAAAAGCGTGGGATTCAGACCAACATCGGCAACCTGAACAGGGAAATCTGCCGCCGACTACCGAAAGCAGATGAAGCCAAAGGAAGCCCGCAGCAACGTGATTGACGCTATCCTTGCCGCCCGGACGGACTGTAAGTAGTGGTAGTATAAAAATAGTACAAAGTAAAGATCCATATGCTTGTAAAACCTATGCTTGTAAAACTCCATCAAATCAAAGCGTATCATCATTTATGGAATCTATAAAGGACAAAAGTTCGTTAAAAATACTGGTGGTTATGATTTGAGTTTATATCTGCTGTGTTTTATTTCGATACTGTCTCGGAGTCATACCATATTTCTTTTTAAAAGCAGTCTGAAAGTGGGCCTGACTGGAATAGCAAAGATAATTGCTTATTTCGGTCAGACTTTTTTCCGTAAAAGTAAGGAGACTTTTTGCCTCTTCCAGTTTGCAGCGGCTGATATAAGCGCCGGGGTTAAATCCTAATTCGGATTTGAATTTTTTGGCAATGAAAGAGGTGCTGCGGTCAATATGAGCGGCAACATCTTCCAGACGAATCGCTTCATTAGTATGACTTCTGATGTAATTCATGCAGGCGTAGATATCCGCAGATATCCCGCTTGGTATGTGGGTTTCACCGGCTTTTTCGCAAAAGTCGAAAAGCATTTGATACTGTAAATCGTTGATTTCTTTTAGCGTCTGAAGTTGTTCGCATTCCTGTATATACATGTCCATAAGATGATAAGTACGTTCGACATCAACGCCGCCCGGAATTGCGCCGATCATCCCTACATTTGTCACCGTACTGATAAAAATATTTTTGGCCTGGCGTAAAGGCGATTTTGCCAGTTTCTTTTCATTGAGATTCAAAGGAGTAGATTTGAGAAAATCCGCCAGTTTCTTTGGATTCCCGTTTCGAATATGTTCATAGAGCTCCAACTCCATATAATGGGTGGAGTGAAGTTCTTCATTTTCCTTATTTTCAATAAACTGCTCTACATTGTGTGAATTGCGGTTCACAGTATTACCAAAGCTTATTTCCAGTATTTCCGGAATATCGGCATTCTTCCGGTTCAGAATCAGATGAAGTAATGACAGATGTCTTGCAAGATGCAGGCGGCTGGTTGTCGGTATTGTATATAAAAATTCGACGATTTGCTCCCGGTATGCTGCCGGAACAGCACTCTCTTGCATGAACAGATTGATCTGTGAGGGTGTGACGGGGCACTCGAAAATAGGACCAAGAATGATAACATAGTCGGTCTCTTCTATACAAATACATCCGTATATGATTTCAGAAGAATAAAAATGTATGGACGGATTAGGACCACCTGCGAGAACAGGGTAATCTGTAAGCGGTTCTACAGAAATAAGCTCACCGATAGTTGAGTACTTTCCGGCCGTTCCGAGAAGTAAACTAATAGGAATCTTGGTTGTGGCATAATACTTTTTACAGAAATCAATATAATCCATGATTGATAATTCTCTCCTTTTTTCAAAAGTATATCACAAAAATTTTAAAAATACAGAAAAATATAATATAAAATAAAATTATGAAATATGAATCATGGAAAATGTAGTATTTTATAAGCAAAAAGAAAGAAAGAAGGAAGGAGAAAGTGAAGTGAGACAGAGAATAAGAATCCATAAAGCTGAAACGAACAAAGGCGCAGCGGATTTTTCACATCTGTTGGATGCACCTGCAGGAAAGCATGGGTTTGTACGTGTAAAGGACGGACATTTTTATTTTGAAGACGGAACACGCATTAGATTTTTGGGCTTCAATATGGCAGCAAGATCCAATACTCCGAATCATGAGACAGCGGAAAAATTGGCTGCAAGATTTGCCAGTATGGGTGTGAATGTCATTAGGCTGCATGCAGCAGATGCTCCTATCGGTGAAGAACCGTGTACGTGGAGCAGTTGTAAGGAAGCACCGCTTTTGGATTACGAGAGAGGGAACAGCCTGGAATTTAACAAAGCAGGTCTCGACAGATTTGATTATTTTGTCGCAAAATTGAAAGAAAAGGGAATCTATCTGCACATTGATCTGTTAGTTGCAAGAGCATTTAATAAGGAAGATGGAATTGAATATTCCGATAGAGTGGATTCCTGTACAAAATGCTTTCCGATGATTAATGAAAGACTGATTGAACTGCAGAAGGATTATGCAAGAAAGCTTCTGTTGCATGTGAATCCGTATACCGGGCTTGCACTGGCAGATGATCCGGCAGTCATTACCGTTCAGATCAATAATGAAGAATCGGCGATTAAGGGAACAGCGGAGCTGGAGCATGTTGAACATATGAAGCCTTATAGGCAGGAGGTTCAGAGAAAATTTAATCATTTTCTTCTAATGAAATACGATACAAGGGAAAAATTAAAAGAAGCCTGGACATTTGACGGTGTTTCAGCTTTGCAGGAGGATGAGAATCCGGAAGACTGCTCAGTACGTATTACGGAGGGAGATTTTGTCCAGCCGGTGAATGATCCGATGGGTTCATGGGAAGGAATGAACAGCCCGGCAAGATATGCAGATTATATGGAGTTTGGAATTTTTATTAACCGGGAATTTTATCAGATGATGAAAAATTATCTGCATTCTATCGGGGTGAAGGTTCCGATTAACACCAGTAACCTGCTGGGCGGTGCGGCTGATGTATACGGACACAGCGATGCGGACGTAATGGAAAATAACAGCTATTTCAATCATCCGCTGCTTCCGGTACAGGGAACGACATTTATGGTGTCGGGTCCGATGGAATATGTTTCCACCAATCCGCTGACCATACAAAAAGGTGCAGGTGCCATAGCAACAACGATCCCGAGCATGGGTGCAACTGCCATTATAAAAGGAAAGCCGTTTATGCTGAGTGAATGGAATGAATACGGACTTCATCCGTTCCATTCCACAGCGGCAGTGCAGACAGTGGCCTGTGCATGCTTAAATGACTGGGACGGACTGATTCTTTATAATTATCAGACATCTGAAAAATGGGATGATCAGCCAGCGGACGAGATTTTAAGTGTATTTGATGCATACAATGATCCGGCGGTGGCCTGTCAGTGGGGATTTATGGCATCTGTATTTTTGAAGGGCCTTGTGGCTGTTTCTGATAAAAAAGTAGATGTTGTATATACACAGGATGACCTTAAGACGCTTCCAAACGGGCATGGCATGCTGACAACGATGTTACCTTACATCACAGGTATGCGAAACGTTTTCCTGGATGGAGGTGAGAGGTACACCGGTGACGCGGATGCGGCCATCAATGCAGGCTTTTTAAATGGAGCCGATCTTTCCGAGGCAAAGAAAGGAGTCTATTATGCATGGTCTCCTTACAGGGATGCAATGAGAAGATATCCGGATAAAAACCGGCTGACTTTTGCGGCAAGGGATACCAAAGAGATACAGCCGGGTATACATCTTGGCGAAAAAACACTGGTTTTTGATAAGATTGAAAAGATTGCAGGGGACGGAGATTACCGGGAATTTGCAGAAATCCTGGATCAGGCCTTTAAGAAGTGGGGGATTGTTCCAAAGGATGCAGGACTTGTGGACGGGAAAATGATTTCAGTTACCAAAGAAATGATATTTGATCCGGATAATTCCAGATTTTCACTGAACACCGATTATTGCAGCTTTTTCAGCGGATCCCCGGAGAAAAATATCCGCCTGACGGAAAAAATTAATGCAGAAGTGAATAACAGCAGAATATCTATTTCGGTGCTTCCGATGGATACGGACAAGCTTGCAGATGCAAAAGAGTTTATCCTCACGGCAATGGGTGAGACGGGAATGGATGAAACAGAGATGCAGACGGGGATTGAACTGATGGGTTATGAATTTACCGCTGTGACAATGAAAGGAAAGCTTTTTGCAGATACGCTGGAAGGTACAATTTCAGTAAAAGGAAAGAAAGCAACACTTGAGATTTTAAGTCCGGTGGGGGAAGTCATCAGAATTATGGACGGAGAGAAGATTGGAGAATCTGTACTCTTTCATCTGGATGGAATGGTGCCGGGTATCATGTACCATTTATCAATAAACGAAGCATAAAACTTTTTAAGAGAGGTAAAATCAATGGGAAAAAAGAAAAAAGAACTTGGTTTCGACAGTGACGGCGCAAAAAAAGTCATGCGAAAAAGAGACTATATGGCAGATATGTCAGGGCAGTGGGCACTTGGACTTATGGCAAATGTAGTCGGTCAGCTTACATACTTCTATACAGACAAGGTGGGTCTTGCTGTTGGCGGTGTCGGTATTGTGATGGCAATCGCTAAAGTTATTGATGCACTTACTGATATCTGGTTTGGAAATGTAATCGAGCATTCAAAAGGCGGAAACAGTATATTTTACAAATGGATGTTCCGCATGATGATTCCGGCGGCAGTAATTACATTTTTGATGTTTACAGTGCCGAAAGGTCAGACAATCGGAATGATTTATGTACTTGTGACTAATGTATTGTTGACAGCCGTAATTTATACGATGATTGCAACACCGTTTGGTGCAGTTATGGTTGTGCGTACCAACAGCCAGGTAGAACGAAGCAATATGGGTATCTTCCGTGCAGTAGGAAACTATGGGGCAGGGATGATCATTTCGATTATTATTATTCCTGTTACTAATATGTTAGGTGGAACACAGAGTGCATGGATTAAATTTGGAGCGATTTTAGCGTTAATTGTTCTTTTGCTGCTTGCAATTTGTTATAACAACGGACGCAAGGCAAAGTATTCAGAAGATACAGAAACGCTAAATGAAGTAGAGGAGGAAGAGGCAGTTCCGTTTAAAGATGCGATTAAAATGCTTTTTGGAAACAAATACTGGGTGATTGTTCTCTTATTCAATATTATTACAAATGTTACAAATGCGATTGCAGCGGTATCCGGAACTTATTACTGTAAATGGATCTTCGGAAATGATAATCTGGTGGCTATAACAGGTATCGCAGGGCTTGCGGCAACTTTACTTGGATTTGTGCTTGCGAAGCCAATCATTTCTAAACTCGGAATTAAGAAAACGGTTTACTTTGGGGTGTTAGGTCAGGCAATTACCTGTGTGGTCAGGTGTGTCGTTCCGACGAATTTCATGGCATGTACGGTGATGTCCTTAATCGGAAGTTTAGTACAGATTCCGCTGATGTGCTTATATGGAGTGCTTCTTGCAATGGCTGTCGATTATAATGAATGGAAATACGACAAGAAGCTGGTAGCAGTATCTTCAGGAGCAATCGGATTTGGAAGTAAAGTAGGCGGCGGACTGGGAAGCATTATTTTATCAGTCTTTCTTGCAATCGGAGCCTATGATGCTACATTGGAAGTTGCAACTACTTCTATGAGATATGCAATTTACGGGTTCTCAAATTATCTGCCGTTAGTGATGAATTTGCTGATGTTCTTTGTATTTACAAAGTTTGATTTGGAAGAGAAGCTTCCAAAAATGAGAGCGGAAGTTGAAGCACGTAGAAAGGGTCAGAATAACTAAATAAAAATATATCAGGTATGGAGCCGGCCATTTATGACTGGCTTCATGCTATATCAGAAATTAAATGGAAAGTGGAGAGATGATAAAATGAGCGACAAATATCAGAATACAGAATTGATACCGGAGGAAAGGGCGGCATATCTTTTAGAGGAACTGAGTCTGGATGAAAAAGTGGCTCAGTTGAACTGTGTTTTTCCATTTGACAAGGCGAGTTATGATTTTGCCGGAATCAATGAACAGACAAAGCATGGAATCGGACAGGTAAGTACGCTGGAAATGCGGAGAATGGAAAGTCTGGATGAAGTGGTCCGGTGGCAGAGAAAGGTGCAGAGAATCGTTATGGAAAACAGTCCGCACCGTATTCCGGCAATTTTTCATATGGAAGGACTCTGTGGAGCATTTATTCAGGATTCCACAAGCTTTCCTTCCGGAATTGGAAGGGGTGCCGGATGGAATCCAAAGTTGGAGGAGAAAATTGCAGAAATTGTAAGCCGTCAGGAAGCTGCTTGTGGTATTACGCATGTCTTTGCCCCTGTGCTTGATATTTCCAGAGATTCCAGAATGGGACGGCAGGGAGAAACGTATGGAGAGGATCCGGTTCTTACAGCCAGCCTGGGATCAGCTTATACAAAAGGGTGCCAGAAATATGAGACAGCAGGACGCAGAACAGAAAGTGTAGCCAAGCATTTTCTGGCATTTCATAATTCAGCAGCAGGTATTCATGGGGCCAATAGTGATACACCGGAACGTTTGTTAGAAGAAATCTATGGAAAGCCATTTCAGGCAGCCATTACAGAAGCAGGTTTAAGAGGAATCATGCCCTGCTATTGCCTGATCAATGGAGAGCCGGCTTCCGCATCGCATCATCTTTTGACAGAACTGCTGAGAGAAGAGATGGGGTTTGACGGACTTTGCGTCAGTGATTATGGCGCCATTAATAATGCATTTATGTTTCAGGGAATCGGGGAAACCAAAGAGGAAACAGGACTGTTATGCCTGGAGGCGGGAATGGATATGGAGCTTCCAAGTGTTGAGGGCTATGGGGAAGCATTTAAGAATCTGTTTGCGTCAGGCAGGGCAGATATGGACATTCTGGATCGGGCTGTAAAAAGAGTCCTGACGGCAAAGTTTCGTATGGGGCTGTTTGAACATCCTTTTGCTTTGGAAGGAGAAGAGCTTCGCAGAGTTTTTATGAATAAGAAGGATAAAGAAATTTCCCTGCAGTCTGCAAAAGAATCTATGGTACTGATTAAAAATAATGGTGTGCTTCCGATTCAAAAATCCGTAAAAAAGATTGCACTGATCGGACCTCACGCAGACAGTCCGAGAAAGTTTTTCGGAGGATATACGCATATGTGTATGATGGAATCTACCTATGCAATTGCCAACTCGATTGCCGGGGTCAGTGGAAGTGAAAATGTGGACAACAAAGAAATCGTGACTGTTCCGGGAACCAATATTCAGTCAGATGAAACGCCGGAATTTGACGTGATTCTGAAACGTCAGAAACCGGACTGCCGAAGTATATTGGAGGAACTGAAAGCTCAGATGCCGGATGCAGAGATTCGTTATGCTTATGGATACCCGATTGCAGGAGCGGATCAATCCGGTTATGCCCGGGCGCTTGAAATTGCAGAGGATGCCGATATTGTGATTCTTACTTTAGGAGGAAAGCACGGAACCTGTTCTATGGCCTCCATGGGAGAGGGTGTGGATGCGACAAATATCAATCTTCCGGAATGCCAGGATGCATTTATCAGGAAGGCAGCAAAGCTTGGGAAACCGCTGATCGGAGTTCATTTTGACGGACGCCCTATATCCAGTGATGCGGCAGATGCACATCTGGATGCAATACTGGAGGCTTGGAATCCGTCCGAGATGGGGGCGGAGGCAGTTGTGAGCACTCTGCTTGGCAGGTATAATCCTGGAGGAAAAATGCCGGTAACGACAGCTTATACTTCCGGTCAGATTCCAATTTATTACAATCACCCGCATAATTCCGCATGGCATCAGACCGGAAGCATCGGCTTTTTGAATTATGTGGATATGCCGCATACACCGAGGTATTATTTCGGACATGGTTTGTCTTATACAAAATTCGAATATAGCAATCTGCAGTTATCCAAGGATTGCATTATGCCGACAGAAAGTATCCGGATTCAGTGTGATGTGGAAAATACAGGAGAATACAAGGGGGATGAAGTCGTTCAGCTTTATCTGAAGGATATTCATGCAAGCATGGCAAGACCGGTCAAGGAACTGGCGGGATTTAAGAGAATTACGCTAGTGCCGGGAGAAAAGAAAAAAGTAATCTTTGAGATAAAAGCATCACAGCTTGCATTTCTGGATAGAAGGATGAAATGGAAGATTGAGAAAGGAACTATTGAGGCAGAAATAGGAGGCTCTTCAGAGGATATCAGACTAAGCGGCGCTTTTGAGATTGTAGAAAATGGATGGGTTGCCGGAAGAGACAGAGCGTTTTATGCAGATGTGACAGTGGAGTAAAGAGAATGGTTAAAAATAGAAAATTGCTTGCAGAGCAGCTGGTAGAAGAATCGGTTGTTCTGCTGAAAAATGAGAATCAGCTTCTTCCGCTTCAGGAAGGACAGACAGTTGCTGTGTTCGGACGATCAGCACTTGTGACCTATGTTTCCGGAAATGGTTCCGGAGCGGCAAGAGGAGCAGAAAGCAGTAATATCATAATAGAACTTGAGAAAGCAGGAATCTCTGTATGTGAGGAGTTAAAACAGTACTATCTGCAGCAGCGGGAAGCGGAAGCAGCGAATCCGCAGGAAGAATTCGATTTTTCCCAGATGAAGGAGGCGGTAAACAGTGGCCTGATGTATGAGATATTTGGAACGTACCATGCGCCGGTTCCGGAGTATCCGATTCCGGAATGTCTGCTGACTAATGTGAGAGACAAGACAAACACCGCAATTCTTGTGCTAGGAAGAAATGCAGGCGGAGAGGAATGTGACAGAAGATTGGAAGGAGATTATTATCTTACCGAAGAAGAAAAGAAGCTGGTCAGCCAGGTGTGCGAAAACTTCCCGGAAGTCATTGTAATCCTTAATGTAAATGGACTTATTGACCTGGAATGGACAACAAAGTATACTTCCGTAAAAAGTATTCTGTTCCTTGGTCTTCCGGGAGAGGGTGGTGCAAAGGCTGTTGCAGAAATCATTAAAGGTAATGTTTCCCCTTCCGGAAAGCTGGCATTTACAATTGCACACCGGTATGAGGATTATCCTTCTGCAAAGCATTTTTCATGGGACAAGGAGAAGGAAGAGCATATTCTGACTTATGAGGATTATGGACTGGATGCGGAAGAAAACGGGAGTTTCGGTTTCCGAAAAAGCCCGGTGACCGTATATCAGGAGGATATCTATAACGGCTACCGGTATTTCAGTTCTTTTGGGAAAGAGGTACTATTTCCATTCGGACATGGGCTTTCCTACACAAAATTTGCATTAGATGCGGCCGCTGTTTCAAAAGAAGAAGACGGGATAACTATAATAATTGATGTGAAGAATGTCGGACTCTGTGCAGGCAGGGAAGTCGTGCAAATCTATGTTTCTATGCCGGATGGAAAAACAGAAAAAGCAGAGAGAGAATTAAAGGGATTCGCCAAGACAGAAGTTTTGAAACCGGGAGAGAAAACAAGTGTGTCAATCCATATACCATGGGATGGACTTTCGTGTTATGAGGAAAAATCCTCCGTATGGCTGATTGAGAAGGGACGATATAAGCTCAGAATGGGAACGTCCTCGGAAGAGACCGTCTGCATCTGTGAGTTAGATGTTTCGGAGGACATTATATACAGCATTTGTCGTTCAGCGCTTGGGTTGAAAGCATGTAATGATGGAAAACTTACGTTTTTAAAGAAAAATTGCCTGAAAGACCAGGAGTTGCCGAGTGATGCATGCGGCGGAGTCTGTGAAGAAAATCCAATGTATAAACTAACGCTTTCAGGAATTGATGTCAAACCGGAGAAAAGAGAGGCGGGGCAGGGAAGGCAGGTAAGAGATTTTTCAGATTTCACAGAGGAACAGCTTGCGGCACTTCTCGTAGGCTACGGTTCCGGAATTCCCTTTGCAGGATTTCTGGATACAGCGTTTCCGGAGACCATCTGTGATAAAGAAGGAAAGCCTTTGACCTGCAATGATCATCCGGCAGGGCATAATGGATATGTGTCACCAGCAATCAAAGATAAAGGAATCCATTCTGTTTTCTATATGGATGGACCTGCCGGAATCGGGAGAACTGCGTGGCCGACGGAAATGCTGCTGGCATGTGCGTTTAATAAAGAGGCGTGGTACAGATTTGGAGAAGCAGTGGGGGCAGAGTGTGAGGAAGCACAGGTTGATGTGTGGCTCGCACCTGCAGTAAATCTTCACCGAAATCCGTTGTGTGGTAGAAACTTTGAGTATTTTTCAGAAGATCCTTTTCTTACAGGAGTGTGTGCCTGCGCAATTACAAAAGGCGTACAGGAAAATCATCAGGTACTGGTGTGTCCAAAGCATTTCGCAGTTAATGAGCAGGAAACCTACCGCAGGGGAAACGCAAAGAAACAGTATGACGCAGTAGATTCTGTTATTACGGAACGGGCAGCCCGGGAACTGTATCTGAAACCATTTGAAATGCTGGTAAAAAAAGCAAATGTACGCTGCATTATGACTTCTTTTAATAAAATTAACGGGATATTTGCAGGTGGAAACAGCGACCTGTGCAACCGGATTCTGCGGGAAGAATGGGGATATGAAGGATTTCTGGTGACTGACTGGGGGGATATGGATATTGTGGTGGATGGCGCGGATGCAGTTGCGGCCGGAAATGATGTTGTCATGCCAGGCGGACCGCCGGTGATTAAACAGATTCTGAATGGATACCGGGAAGGGCGAGTGACACGCAGGCAGCTGGAGACAGCGGCGAGTCATCTGCTGCGGGTAATCAAGAGTTTGAAAGGAAGAAATGGAAAGAATGGAAAAGAAGATATATGAATTTACAAACGACGGCAATTCCTGTGTGATTTATGATGCAAAGCCGCCAAGATACTGGTTTAACTATCTGTGGAATGAAAACGGCTACTGCGCGCAGGTTTCCCAGAACGGGCATGGACGCAGCTATTACCTGAATGAAAGAGCAGATATGTGTATGATCAATAACAATGATGCAAGATATTTCTATATCCGGGATGATGAAATGAATAAAAGCTGGAATATCGGTGCGGCACCGCTGAATGAACAGGTAGAAAGCTATCAGTGTGAGCACAGTATTGGATTTTCCAGACTTCAGTCCGAGTGTCAGGGGATAGAAAGCTCCTGGAGAATTTTTGTGCCGCAGACCGGATTCCAGGAAGTGTGGACGTTTCGACTCAGGAACAAGAGTGACAGAGCCCGTATGCTCAGTACATTTTCAGCGGTAACTTTTGAACTGGAGGGGTTCTCATATCCCCGTTATTATGAAATGTACCGTTGCCTTGAAACTTCCTTTGACAGGGAATTAAATGGAATATATTGTAGATCCGCTCATCCGTTTGCACCGCATAAACGGTACAATGCTTATCTGGCTTCTTCCGAGCCTGTGTATGCTTATGACGGGGATCTGGCCAGATTCTGTGGAGCGGCAGGATCTGTCACGAAGCTGGATGCTTCTGCTTATGCACTGTTTCAGAGACCGGATGTAGTAGTAAATGGCGGTGACTGTACGAATTCTGAGGCGGCACTGTTTATTCTTGGCGGTGTGCTGCAGCATAAGTTCATACTGCAGCCGGGCGAGACAAAGGAAATCCGGATGGTCTTCGGCGTCAGTGAATCTCTGGATGAGGCAAGAGCGACAGCTAAAATGTATGCGGATGCTAAGCGTACGGAAAGTGCCTGTAAGGAGACCGTGGAGTATAATCTGGACAAATACAGTTCCCTGTCCGTCACCACACCGGACAGCAAAATCAATCATATTATGAACCAGTGGCTGAAGAAGCAGATAGACTGCTGTATTGTTGGGAAAAAGGGTGTGCGGGATAATCTGCAGATTGCAGTGGCACTTCTGAATTATCGTCAGGAGAAGGCCAGGGAGGAGATTCTGGAATGTCTGCGCCATCAGTTTCGGGATGGTCATGCCGTATTGACCTGGTATCCGTATGACGACACCAGGTATTCAGACCAGCCGTTCTGGATTATCTGGGCGGTGTGTGAACTTATCAAGGAGACGGGAGATTACACGATTCTGCAAAAGAAGATTGAGTGGCAGGATGGCGGTGCTGCGGCTGTAGTGGAGCACTTAAAAGCAGCCGCAGATTGTCTTATCCGGGATAAGGGAAGAAATGGGCTGAGCCGGATTTATTTTGCAGACTGGAATGATGCGCTGAATATCACAACCGATCCGGAAGCGGAATCCGTCATGCTTTCTCATCAGTTCTGTCTTGCTTTCAGAGAACTGAAGCTGCTTATGGAAAAAATCGGGGAGACTGATTATGCAGAATTTCTGAAAAAAGAATATGATACCATGAGAAAGAGTATTAATGAGAAAGCCTGGGATGGTGAATGGTATATGCGGGCACTCAGTAAGAAGGAAAACATTGGTTCCAGAACAAGTGAAGGCAGTAAAATCTATCTGAACGCCCAGACATGGGCAGTTCTGGGAGACGTGGTAGATGAAGAAAAGCTTCCGAAGCTTCTGACTTCGGTTGACAGTATGGAACATGATTTTGGTTTCCCTCTGAATATGCCGCCGTATGAGAAATATTCTCCGAATGTTGGACGGATGTCGGGAATGCTGCCGGGGCTGTTTGAAAACGGCGGAGTATATTGCCATGCAACGGGATTTAAGATCCTTATGGACTGCAAACTCGGCAGAGCTGAAAAGGCACTTTGTACTCTGAAAAAAATCATGCCGGACAGTGAAAAGAATCCGTCCACGCAGTCCGGCGCCGAGCCATATGTATTTACAAACTGCTATTCCACACATCCGAAATATTACGGCAAATCTTACTGGTCCTGGACAACCGGAACCTCTGCATGGTGCATGAAGGGACTGTATGAAGGCATTATGGGGGTAAAACGCGGATATGACGGGCTGGAAATTACCCCATGTTTTCCGAAAGAATGGGAACGGGCTGAGATGACGAGACATTTCCGAAACGCAGATTATCATATTGTAATTGAGAATCCGCAGTGTCGGAAGGCTGTCACATCCGTAATTATTGTGGACGGAACACAGATAAAAGGAAACAGGATTCCGGATTTTGCAGACAATAAAAAGCATGAAATAAAGGTTATCCTTCAATAAAAATTATTAGCACACGCTACTGATAAGCGTCGATGTAGGGGGAAATGGCTTGGAATGGGACAGAAAATCAGTGCCTGTTTTTTCTCTCACCTGAAGCTGATAAAATACAGTGGGAAACCCACCAAGGTAAGGTCTAACCAACCGCCTTGTACCGAGTCCTTGGAATTGAAGCGGTAACGTTAGATTTAAGCGTAGGACAGGGAGCAACAGAGCCGAAACGAAAGTGAAGTGATTGAGCTGGGAAATGATTATGAGGTCGGAAATGGTCGAAGCGTTCTATTACGTTGCAGACAACATCAGATCGTGTTCTGGATGTCAGCAAGATCGAGATCGACAAAAGCGCCGCGTGTGCCGACGACACCGGCTACGTTGGCGAGTACATCGATTCTTCCGTATTTTTTCATAACAGTTTCAACCACATTGCGGCAGTCATCTGCAGAAGAAACATCGGCTTTCAGGAAGGTAACATCGCCCTCTTTTTCATTTCTGATGCTTTTTTTTCGGTTTTTCCTTGCTTTTTAGAAAGATGCTGTTATAATAAGGAAAAGTGAATAAATATACATCACATGAGGAGAGAAGGAGATTATTATGAAAATGAATTTTGCAAAAAAAGCAACAG
>OGQQ01001849.1_pt1 | contig 15135 bp, 9 predicted proteins | sample 1553281 | NCBI WGS metagenome assembly OGQQ01 (sample SAMEA2579937, study PRJEB22360) | human gut metagenome | biome: human gut; feature: human-associated habitat; material: faeces | place: Denmark | collected 2008/2010 | reverse complement strand
CCGCTGTGGCCGGTGTGCGGCGCATCAACGGCTTTTTGGCGCAGGCAGAGCGCATCCCCACCGCTGAAACCGCCCCGCAGGCCGTGCCGGGTGCCCCCAGCGTGGAGCTGCAGAACGTGCATTTTGGCTATGAGAGCGATGAGGAAGTGCTGCACGGCCTGGGTGTCCAGCATATCGGGTTCGCGAACCCGCATAGTTTGGAAACCTCTGTGGCAGCGGCCCGGGCAGCCATCGATTTCGAAGGCCCGTCGGCGATCATCTTCCGCGCCCCGTGCATTCAGCTGAAGAAGCCCGATGCGCCGGTGACCATCAGCGCCGATGTGTGCACGGGCTGCAAGAAATGCATCACCTCCATCGGGTGCCCCGGCATCGGCTTCGATGAGGGCTTGCGCGGCCCGAAGTCGGGCGAGCGCGGCCAGGCTTTCGTGGATATGAGCCTATGCGACGGCTGCGGCCTCTGCACCCAGGTGTGCCCCTTCGATGCCATCGAGGGTGCCGTGGGCTTCGGCGGTGCGGTTTCGGCCGAGCCGGCTATTTACGCCCCGAGCCCCGATCCGTTTCAAACGGGGCCGATCTCTGGTCTAACTTTCAGCGGGGAAGAGACGAAGTTGGGCGGAACATCGCCGGAAGAAGGAGGCGCGCGATGATCGACATTCTGCTTGCGGGCGTTGGTGGCCAAGGCACCGTGCTGGCCGCGAAGGTGCTGGCCCAGGCGGCGCAGAGCAAAGGATGGCAGGTGCGCACCGCCGAGACCATCGGCATGGCCCAGCGTGGCAGCAATGTGACGAGCCACGTGCGCATGGGGTCGAACGGGGAAGCGGTGCACTCGCCGCTTATTACGCCGGGCACGGCCGACATGGTCATCGCCTTGGAACCGGGCGAGGCGGCCCGTGCGCTGCCCTATCTGGCGCCGGGCGGTGTGCTGGTGACGGCCACGACGGCTATTCAACCGGTGACGGCGGCCTTGGCGAGTCAGCCCTATCGCGCTGGCGATGTGGTTGCGGCTCTGGCGAACTCCCTTCAGGCGAAGGCGCTTCGCGAGCAGGCAGCCGAGGCCGCCACTGTGCCGAACGCCAAGGCCAACGCCCAGGACGCCAATGCCCCCAGCGTGGAAGGCTATCCGGTGCCCCTGTTCATCCCCGTAGACGACGAGGCCCTGGTACGCGAGGCCGGCGCGGGCTCCCGCAAGTCCCTCAACATGATGCTGCTCGCCGTGGCCGTGGCCCAAGGCCGGGTGCCGCTCACCATCGACGAGGTGAAGGATGCCGTGCGCGCCTGCGTGAAGCCCCAGTTCGTCGCCATGAACCTCGCTGCTATCGACACGGCAATTCAGGCCTACGGGTAGAATCTAATCAAGCGCTTTCAAAAGGATAAGCGTATCGGCGGGCGCGAGCGCGACCGCAAGAGCGTGGGTGCGAAGCTTTTTGCCGCTTGTATCGGGGCAATCGGCTCACTCCTGATCGAGCAAATCGAGCAGCTCGCGGCGCGTGTGGATACCCAGTTTTGCGTAAATGTGATCGGTATGGGCCTTGGCGGTGCCTTTCGCGATGCAAAGCTCTTCACAAACGCGTGAGATAGAGTACCTCTTCCCTAGCAGTTCGAGCACCTCACGCTCTCTTGCCGTGAGGTTGTGGGCAGCCGCGATGCGATCGCAGCTCGTCCTGAGCGTCTCGCGTTGCTCTTGATCCCATCGAATCTTCCCCGGACCGAGAAGGGGGCTGCCCCAGGCGGTTTCGAACTGCTTTTCGTTGAATAAGAGCAATGTGGCTCCGATAAGCAGGGCGATGCCTATCACTACACCCATAGATTCGGAAAGATCAATGCGGGGGGTTGCATGAAGTATCGCGCCAAGCGCGTAGCCCAATGAGCTAAAGACGTTGGTAGACTCTTCGATTCCGAAGAGCATGACGGCGGTAATGGCGTGGCGCTGGCAAATATCGCTCAAAAGGAGGAACACCACAACCTCAAAAAGTCGGGTGCTGAGGGCGAGGCAAAAAGCGAAGAAGTTTGTGCTATCGTCCCCGAGGGCTGGAGTCAGAAGCAACGCGCATACCAACAGGACGATGGGGGTGCGATAGGCAAACGCGAGATCGAAGCGATTGGAGAAGTAGACGATGGCTAGTATCAAGAAGAGGGCGACGAGGGTTGAGGCTGCTCCCGAAAAGGGGTTAACGGGGGAAGGTGCCATGCCAGCGCGAACGCCTGAGGCAAATAGATAGGCGGCCAAAAGGGCGATGAGCTTCCACGGAATTCTCAGTTTGCCCGGTACGGGGCGAGGGCGCATGGAATCAGGAAGATAGGTATAGGCGCGTTGAAGGGAAAGAAGGGCGGCTGCTGGAAGAAGAAACAGAGCTCCCAAACGGTAAGGGAGGGGAAGCCCCTCTAAAAGGAGAATCAAAGCTTGCTCTGCTAAGAATGCCAGGGCCAGACAGAGAGCTATGCGGGCGATATCGAGGCAGGCATATAGTTCGCACCAAGAAAGTATCACGATGGCGGCAGCGAGAGCGACAAACGCAATGCCTACGTATGACGCAGCCGGAGCGAAGGGCATTGCGACGTTGAGGGCGATAATAGAGGAGCCAGCAAATGCGGTTATGCCGCAAACTAGTTGTGCCCGTCGGTTAAGTCCGAGCGGCACAACTTTCCGTGCGAGAGCGGCGAGCAAAAGCAGCGCCGCGCAAAGAACAAGATCGTGGAACTGCTCGAGCGCTGGAGCTTGAGGGGAGAGCACGGGGAGGAGCCACATCCATGCGCGAAATGCCCCTAATCCTAAAAAGGAGAGCGGGAGCGTAAGTAGCACGGCCAGTCCGCTCCCGTTGTCTTGCGGTTGTGATTGGACGCCTATCTGCATGAAACCTCTCTCCCTATGAGTCTTTTATACCGAGGGTTCCGTTAAGGCGCAAGGGTTATTTTCGCAAGAAGTGTTTTGTGCGAGGGGTCTTATAGGGGGTTTAGAAAAATAGGCTCCTCGTTTTTGTAATATCCGATGGCTCGAGGGGTTTTCTGCCGTAAGTTCGGAAAGACGAGATAAGTAAACCAGTCGAAGGAGGAACTGATGGCTCTCGTGACTTCCGATGTATCGCGTCGTGCTTTTCTGAAGGGGGCAGGACTTGCCAGCGCCTTTATGGCTGGCGGCGTTATAGCTGGGTGCTCGCCTCAGCAGCCTGCAGCGTCCGAAGCCGTTGCAGATAACCCCATTCAAGAAGCAGAAGAAGCATCGGGCACGCCCAATTTCTTGAAAAAGCCCAACCCCATTACGGAAATCGCCGAAACCAAGGAATTCGATGTCGTTGTAGTAGGGGCGGGCAACTCCGGTGTGGTTGCGGCACTCAAGGCTTTCGAAGAGGGCGCCAAGGTGGCGCTTGTTCAGAAGCAGGCGGAGGCCTCGGCTTTTGGGTTCCGCGCAAGTGGTATCGATCTTGAAAATACGACACCAGCTGCTAAAGAAGCAATGGTCAGCTACATGATGCAGAGCTGCGCATGGCGCCCGGATCGCGAGCTTCTCAACGCCTATGCTGACGTGTCGGGTGAGGCCATCCAATGGTTGCGGGGCCATCAAGAGGAACTCGGTATGCCCGCGCGTTCAAGCAATGACAATTTCGATGTAGAATACAATGGCTACAAAGCCCATTTCATTTCTGCTATTCCCGACCCGAACTATATGGAGGCAACGCCGGCACTGTGCGAGTATGCCGTATCGCAGGGCGTGGAGTTTTTCGGCTCGATGCCGGCGGTGCAGTTGGTTGAGGACAGCGGGACGGTAACGGGAGTAATTGCGGGAGAGAAGGACAGCTACACGCAGTTCAATGCGGCGAAGGGCGTTATCCTGTGTACGGGCGATTATTGCTGCAATCCCGAAATGATCAGCACCTACTGCCCTGACGTTGATGGTTTCCCTCCTCTTACCGAAGGTCGCGACGGCGATGGCCATTGCATGGGCGTGTGGGCTGGAGGCAGGATCGAGCCGATCGGCCACACCAAGATGATTCACGACTATTGGCAGAACAGCGCTCCTTTTATGCTTGTCAATAATGAGGGCGTTCGCATGGCCGACGAGTATTTGCCGTGGTGGCAGATGAATACGCTTATGCGTCCGATCATGCAGAAGTTCGCCGAAGATCCCAACAAGGCTGTTATTTACAGCATCATGGACGCAAACTGGAAGCAGCAGGCCCAGGCGTGGATGGAAATTGATCCAAATATTCAGATCAGCGACTCGGATACTCCTGAGTCAACAACTACCACGGCAGATACTATCGAGGAATTGGCTACCCAGCTTGAGCTCGATCCCGCTACCCTGAAAGCCTCGGTCGATCGCTATAACGAATTAGTTGCCCAAGGGGCCGATGACGATTTTGGCAAGGACGCGCGGTTCTTGGCTCCTATCGAGCAGCCGCCCTTCACAGCTGTGATGCGCGATTTCAACTGGGGTCTGTCCGCGATCCTCGGCGGTCTTGTTGTCGATGCCGAAAATCGCGTGCTCAATGAGAGCAACGAGCCCATTAAGGGGCTCTATGCTGCGGGCAATGTGTCAGGGCCTTTCTTTGGCGGTGTGGATTACTCCATGACCATTGAAGGCCTTTCCATCGGCCGTGCAATCACAACGGGCTATATCGCTGGTCGATCGGCTGCCCACGCTTAATTCCTTTTTGGAAAAATCACCCTCCCTGCGCCCTCTTCGCACGAAGGGGGCGTTTGCGTTATGCTGTCATACTAGTTGCAGACGGGCTTTGGAGAAACTTGAACAGTAAATTAAAGTTGCTATAATTCATACCATAATTATGGTAATGAAAGTAGGTGCCCTATGACGACTGCTGTGGCAGCGCTTCCGCTTATTCGACCTATCACTGATTTGCGCACGCAGTTCAATGACGTGTGCGCTCAGGCGACGGAAAGTCAGGAGCCCATCATCCTCACGAAAAACGGCGTGCCGGCCTATGTGCTGGAGGATTGTGCCGCATACGAGGCCGCCGCCCAGCGTAATCGGATGTTCCTTGCCTTGCGCGAAGCGGAGATTGAAGAGCGCTACCGCCCGGAGGCGTTGACGGCGGAGGAGTCCGACGCGCGCATGGCCGAGATCTTTAAGGTATGGGGGCTTGATTATGCTTGATCTTGCATGGCGTCCGCGGGCGCAGCTCGATCGAGAGTCCATTGCCATTTATCTCGGCCTTGAACGGGGCATGCCCCAGGTGGCCCTCGATGCGATAAAGGGCATCGATGCTGCTTTGGAAACCGTGCGTACTTTCCCCGATATGGGTGGCCACTTTACCGACGACCACCTCGAGCACGAGTACCGTACAACGCTTGCGGGCCCCTATATCATCTACTATCGCTACAATGCCACCACGCTTACGGTGTACCGCATCATGCACCAGCGCCAATCCATCGACACCTATAGCCTGATCGAGTATTAACACTCAACCCAGAATAGGGCCAAGTGAATCAACCCAGAATCAGTACAATTCGGAAAAGCATGAATCAAAAATTCGGGAAAACATGAATTAGAAATTCGGGAAAACATGAATACTCTGTTAATATAAGGCCAATGCAAAGAGGCCGCTCGTAGAGAAAAGGTTGCATGGGCCATGTCTCGGAAAACGCTTGTAAAGAATGGGTATCTTCCGCGTCTTGTGGACGGACAAATAGAGCGCTATCTCGAGGTCTTCGGAGGCGTAGAGGTGGCTGGCACGAAGTGGTGCGGAAAGACGTGGACGGCTTTGGCCCATGCGCAAAGCGTCAGCTATGTGGATGAAGAGTTGGACATGGCTCGTGCCGACCCAAAACTCATGCTCATAGGCGATCGCCCCCACGTTATAGACGAATGGCAACTTGCGCCTGCGATTTGGAATGCAGTTCGTCATGCCATAGATGATGAGCGGGGGTTAAGGGGGGCGTGGCTTCTGACTGGGTCGTCCACCCCGATCTTGTCCGATGACCAAGAGGGCCAGAACAGGCATAGTGGCGCGGGCCGGATTGGCTCTGTGAGGATGTACCCCTTCAGCTTGGCCGAGTCTGGGGAGTCTGAACGTTCCGTCTCGCTCCGCGGTCTATTCGCTCACCGGTTTCAGCCAGCGAAAGTCGGAAGTGATACGCGTCAGCTGGCCGAGTTGATCTGTCGTGGAGGATGGCCCGAGGCCCTCGATCTTTCTGCTGAAAACGGTCAACTCGTAGCAAGGGAATACTTGCGCCTTGTCTTCGAAAAGAGCGCGCCTAGGCATGGTAAGAGCGGAGAGGTGACCCGCCGGTTGTGCTCGTCGATTGCTCGCAACCTGGGGCAGTCCCCAACCTACAAGACCATCATCAGCGACATGTACGGCGGAGAGGACAACCCATCATCCCTCGTAACCGAGCAGACGCTCGCCTCGTATCTGGAGTTCCTTCGCTCGATCTACCTTGTCGAGGAGGTGCCGGGCTGGGTGCCGCCAAAGCGCTCGAAAAAGCGCCTAGCGACGAAGCCGAAGCGCTACTTCGCCGATCCGTCGTTGGCCGCCGCCCTGTTGCTGCTCTCGCCGGATTCCCTCCTCGCGGATGGACAGACGTTCGGCCTCGTTTTCGAGAATCTTTGCATTCGCGATCTCAAGGTGTATGCCCAGGCGATGGATCCCTCGATGCCGGCGACCGTTTACTACTATCGGGACGATTCGGGGTTGGAGGCCGATGCCGTCATAGAGACCCTGGATGGTAGATGGGCCGCCTTCGAGTTCAAACTCAGCGAGGAGAAGGTTCCCGATGCAGTGAAATCGCTCAAGCGGCTGCGGAAGAAAGTTGCAGAAAACCCACGAGCGCAGGGGCGTCCTCCAGAGTTCCTCTGTGTGATAACCGGCATTGGCTCGTATGCTAGAGAAGTGGAAGAGGGCATTTACGTCGTGCCCCTCAGGGCGCTGGCAGACTGATACGGTGTACCGCATCATGCACCAGCGCCAATCCATCGACACCTACAGCCTGGTCGAGTATTAAAGGACTTCCAGCGGGATTTACCGCTTGGAGTGAAAGAATTTTCTTCCATGATAGCTTCTAAGTTCCTCTAAGTTTGCAAGGGGTTCCCTGCAAAGACCTATTAGAACTACGGAGGGGAGGAGTACGGGTAATTCTGATTTGGGAGAAAAATTCGTGAAATAATCTCCCGCAGCGGAGATTTTTACGGCAAAGAGGATTATCTGCACTCGCTCGAAGAACGCTTGGCCTCGGGGCAATTAATAATTCGGAAAGAAAGATTGCGGATGGCGGTAATGGCTATTGGGGTCTGGTTCTCGTACTCTTGTAGACACGTTGAGGAGAACGTGCTTCTGAGTAAGGGAGAAGAGGAGGACCTATGGCTCGCAATGAAGAGACGCTCCACGTTGATTCGCACCCGACGACTCGGAACGCTGCTCATCTGACTCGCCGCAGCTTTATCAAAGCCACTACGGCTGCTACGGCTTTGGCCGCGGCTAGCTCGCTGACTGCTTGCGCTCCGGCTACGAGCGATTTGGCCGCTACGGGTGAAGATGCTGAAGCTGCCCATCCGGTCGGTCGCGATATCGTGTCAGGCGAGTGGAAGACGGCGGCCTGCTGGCACAACTGCGGTGGTCGCTGCCTGAACAAGGTGCTTGTGCAAGACGGCGTTGTCGTGCGCCAGAAGACCGACGACACCCACGAGGACAGTCCGGACTATCCGCAGCAGCGCGGGTGCCTGCGCGGCCGCAGCCAGCGCAAGCAGGTGTTCGCCGAGGATCGCATCAAGTATCCGCTCAAGCGCGCCGGCTGGAGCTTGGACGCTCCCAATGGCGAGTTGCGCGGCAAGGACGAGTGGGAGCGTGTGAGCTGGGACGAGGCGCTCGATCTGGTGGCTCAGGGCCTGACTCGCGCCAAGGAGCAGTATGGCAACCGCTCCATCCTGCTCCTGAAGGGTTGGAATCCCGAGATGACCCGCACCATGGGCGCCTTCGGCGGCTTCACGAACTTCTGGGACACCAACTCCTATGGCTCCTGGTCGAAGACTCCGTTCGTCATCGGGTTCCATCACGACAACATGCAGGACCAGACTATCAACGACCGTTACGACCTGCGCAACTGCGAGACCATCGTCATGATGGCTATGAACCCGGCCTGGAGCGCTGCGGGCAGCCAAATGTGGAACTACTGGCAGGCCAAGGCCGCCGGCGCGAAGTTCATCGTCGTTGATCCCATGTACAGCGAGACGGCGGCCACCTTGGATGCGGAGTGGATTCCCATTCGCCCGGCCACCGACATGGCCTTCCTGCTCGGCGTGGCCTACGCCATGCTGGAGGCCGACGAGGCTGAGGGCCTCATTGACTGGGACTTCCTGAACCGCTGCACCGTGGGCTTCGATGCCGAGCATATGCCGTCCGATGCTAAACAGCAGACGAACTTCAAGGACTACGTGCAGGGCGCCTACGACAACACGCCGAAAACGCCGGAATGGGCCAGCGAAATCTGCGGTGCCTCGCCCGAGGCCATCCGCAATCTGGCCCGCGCTATGGGCAAGGATCACAAGGTGGGCTTCCTCGTGTCGGCTGCCTCGGCCCGCGTCAACAACACCGACAACCTGCCCCAGCTCGTCATGACCGTGGGCGCCATGGGCGGCCACATGGGCAAGTCGGGCCACATGACGGGTTCCACCATGCATGTGACTTCGGGTAATGGCGGGCCGGCTCTCATTAAGGCCGGCAAGGACGGTCTGCCCGAGATCAAGAACCCCGTGGATGACCACATCAATGGCAACGAGGTGTGGGATGCTGTCATCGATGGCACTTATACTTTCACGGGCACGAAGCACTACGACCCGGCCGAGAAGCGCGATATCGACATCCACGTCATCTACCATTCAAGCGGCAACAAACTGCAGACCAACGTGGGCATGGCCCGCGCCATCGAGGCCCATCGCAAGGTGGACATGGTGGTGGCCCATGCCCAGTTCTTTACCTCGGCCGCCCGCTATGCCGACATCATCCTGCCCCTCACCACCGAGTGGGAGCGCTTCGACGGTCTGTTCGGCGGCACGCTCGGCCATAAGTCGAACCGCGAGATGATGGTGGCCTATCAGCAGATCATCGACCCCTTGTACGAGGCAAAGTCCGACCAGGACATTGCCTGTGAGCTAGCCGAGAAGCTGGGCATCGCGCGCGCTGATGTGTACCCCTTCGATGTGAAGCAGCAGTATTTCAATCAGCTGGCTTCCATGGAGGTGTGCGACGAGGACGGCAAAACCTATGTGCCGGCCGTGGGCATCACCCAGGAAGACATCGACGAGCTGGGCGTGGAAGGCGAGCCCCAGGAGGGCAAGCTGGCCTATCAGGAGCTCAAGCAGCTCGGCGTGTATCAGGTCAAGCGCACTCCCGACGACAACTACGGCTATATTGCTTTCAAGGACTTCGTGGAAGACCCCGAGGCTAATCCGCTGGAAACGCCCTCCGGTAAGCTGGAGATATACAGCCAGACGCTTGCGGACACGTTCTCGGCCATGGGTTGGGACACGGTGACCCCCATTCCCACCTATGTGAAGGTGACCAACGGCTACGAGGACGCCTCCGCGTCCGGGGCTGAGTATCCCCTGCAGGTGATGAACCCCCACTATCTGCGTCGTGCTCACTCGGTGTTCGACAATATCGGCTGGTTGCGCGAGGCGTGGACGAACCCGGTGTTCATCAGCACTGCCGACGCCGATGCGGCCGGGGTGTCCGACGGCGACACGGTGCTCGTCTCGAGCCCCTACGGCCAGTGCGTGCGCAACGCCTGCGTGTATGCGGGCCTCATGCCCGGCGTGGTGGCTCTGCCTCACGGCGCGTGGGTGGCCGTGGACGAAGAGACTGGTATCGATGTGGCCGGCGCTGACAACTGCCTGACGGGCCCCGCCCCCAACGGTCAGGGCGTGTCGGGCTACAATTCCGCGCTCTGCAAGATTGAGAAGTACACGGGCGAGGCTTTGGCTCCCGATGCCGAGCAGCCGCTTCGCATTGTCTGCAAGGATGGTGAGTAACCTATGGCCGACGTGAAAGAGAACAAGAACCCGCAGGGATTCTATTTCAACCAGCAGATGTGCATAGGCTGCCGTACGTGTCAGGTGGCCTGCAAGGATAAGAACGACCTGGAAGTAGGCTACCTCTTTCGCCGGGTGGAAAGCTTCGAAGTGGGGGAATTCCCCGCTCCCGCCACTTTCCACTACTCCGGGGCCTGCAACCACTGCCATACTCCGGCCTGTGTGGAAGTGTGTCCTGCTGGCGCCACTTACATCAACGAGGAAGACGGCACGGTGCAGCATGACGATGAAGCGTGCATCGGCTGCGGCTACTGCGTGAAGGCTTGCCCCTATGGACACCCGGTGCTCATCGAGGAGTTGAACGTCGTGCATCGTTGCGACGGATGCATCGATCTTCGCTCGGCAGGGGAGAAGCCGGCTTGCGTGGCGGCTTGCCCCATGCGCGCACTCGATTTCGGGCCTATCGAGGAATTGCGCGCTGCTCATCCTGACGGGGTGAACCAGATCTCGGTGCTGCCCGAGCCCACCACCGATCCCTCGGTGGTTATCGATGCCCGTCAGGCGGCCTTTGCCGGCGAGCTGAAGCAGCTCGTTCTGTAGCCACCTTTCCGCCGAGCCGGGCCGTGCGACCTCCCTCCCGTCGTACCGTCCGGCTTTCCGCGCTACACTGGTCGAAGGTGGAAGGGGGGCGAAAGTGAAGCTGAAAACCAAATTTCTCTGCCTGATCGCCGTGCTGCTGGCGGTGTCGCTCGGTGCGAACTTGGTTTGGACTTCCGCAAACAAGCATGCCCAAATGGAAAACGAGTTGCGGGAGCAGGCGCGCGCCCTCGCTCAGCAAATGGATGCCGTCTGGGAATTCATGGTGGCCAATCAAGACCGCCTGGCCCAAGTGGCCTTCACGGAAGATGGCGTGTACCAAGGGCTTCACTGCGCCATTGCTGGTCGCATCATCGGTCAGTCTTTCACGATGCATTCCGATTACACGACGCGGTTCGTGAATTTCAATCCGCGCAATAAAGCTGGTGAGCCCGATGGCTACGAGGCGGCCGCGCTCTCCGCGTTCCACGACGATGCAAGTCGTGCCGACTACTACGGCTTTACCGACTATGAGGGACACCAAGTCTTTCGATATGTGGCTCCCATGACCATAGATGAGGCCTGCCTGCAGTGCCATGGCGAACCGGCTGGGGAGCTGGACGTGACCGGCACTCCCAAAGAGGGGTGGAAAATGGGGGATATCGGTGGCGCCATCAGCATCATTATGCCGCTCGACGTGTACCAGGCCAATGAGCGCGATTCCATTGCTCAAGATGTCCTGTTCTTCGCCGTCATGCTGGCGGTGTGCTTGGTCGTGGTGTATGTGGCGCTGACCTATTTGGTCACACGGCCTTTGGGCAAAATTCGTTCCGGTGTGGACGAGGTGTCAGAAGGCAATCTTGATGTGCGTCTCAGCTATAGCGAATCGTCCCAAGAAATGAGTTCGCTCACGACGGCCTTCAACGACATGGCCCACGAGCTTGCTGATGTTTACGCAGGACTTGAAGACGAGGTGGCTGATCGGACGGCTCAGCTGCAGCAGGCTAACGAGGTGCTCGAGCAGCAGCGCCGCCAGCTGGAAGCGGTCAACGCTCAGCTGGTGGATGAGAATCAGTACAAGAGCGACTTCCTCTCTATGGTGAGCCATGAGCTGCGCACGCCGCTCACTTCCATCGTGGCCTTTGCCGATCTGCTGAGCAAGCATCGTGCAGGAGCTGACGAGAACGAGGCTAAGGCCTTGGCGGGCATCGAAGCTAACTCCCAGGCGCTCATGCTGATGATCAACGACATCCTGGAGATGAGTCGTCTTGATGCCGGTCGCGTGAAGCTGAGTCTGGAAGTGGTGGACGTCGGCGATGTGGTGGGCATCGTGCGCGCCACGGTAGGGCCCCTGGCGGCTAAGGAGCATTTGGAGTTCACGAACGAGGTGGCTCCGGACGTGCCGCTCGTGCAGGGCGATTTCGACAAGCTCGTCCACGTGCTACAGAATTTGTGCGGCAACGCGGTGAAATTTACGCCTGACGGGGGTACCGTGCATCTTGGGGCCGCTTTCCACCCTGCCAGCTCAAAAGACGCTGTCGATGAGGTATGGCTTACGGTGGCTGATAGCGGCATCGGCATAGATGCCGCAGATCAGGAACGTATCTTCGAGAAGTTCGTGCAGGTGGATTCCTCATCCACCCGGCGCTACAACGGTACGGGATTGGGACTCGCCATCGTGCGCGAGTACGCCGAGATGCACGGGGGCTCTGTGAGCGTGGAAAGCGAGCTGGGCCAGGGAGCTTCCTTTGTCGTGCGCATCCCTGTGTCTGGCCCGGTTTCGCGAGAAACGGCAGAGAAGGACGAGAAATCTGGTAGCGGGCCTAGTGGCGAAGACCTTCCGAAGGGGGAACAATCATGAATCGACCCATCAAAGTGATGCTTATCGACGACGATCCGGGCATTCACGAAAGTCTTCGAGCCGTCGTAGAAGAAGCGGGCTACGAGTTCTGCGGGGCTCTTGGCGGGCGAGAGGGGCTTCGGCTGTTGGATGACGAGCACCCCGATCTGTTGCTTCTCGACGTGATGATGCCCGGCATGAATGGCTTCGACGTCTGCCAGCAAATGCGCGAGGAGGGACGTCGCATTCCCGTTATCTTTCTCACGGCGAAAAACGACATCGTAGACAAGAGCACGGGTTTCAAGGCCGGTGCCGATGACTACGTGACCAAGCCCTTCATCGCCGATGAGCTGCTGCTGCGCATCGACGCTCACGTGCGGCGTCACCGCGGCGACATCGAACATGCGCGCAAAAATTCAACCGATGCCAGCGAGCTGGCGCGCCGCGAACCGTGCCGCATAGGAGATCTGGAAGTGTTCTTCGATCGCTACGAAGTGCATTTGCACGGCGAGACAGTTCCTCTGACGGCTAAGGAATTCGAAATACTTGCGCTTTTGGCCGAAAGCCCCGGAGAGGTGTTCACGCGACGCCGCATCTACGAGCACCTGTGGGGCGAGACGGCGGAGGTGGATGAGAACTCCATCACGGTGTTCATGCGCAAGATCCGCGAAAAGATTGAGAACAATCCCAGCGAGCCGCGATATCTGCTCACTGTCTGGCGCGTTGGCTATAAGCTGGCGGCAGAGTAGCGAGTGACGGGATAGGCTGTCGCTGCGTTTCTCATTTTTGGTTCTGATCGGCCATTTTCCCTAAAATCATACCTTTCGGATGAGTGCTTTAGGACATATCGCCGCTTTCGTGAGACTGACGGCGAGGCGCCAATGTCCTTACGATGCAGGGGTAACCGAACCGGCAGGGACGCTGGTTCGCCGAAAGGAGGAAGTAATGGGAGAAATCAAGGGAATGGGTCGTCGCGACTTCTTGAAGACGGCTGCTCTCTCTGGTCTGGCGCTGGGAGGCGCTGCTGCGCTGACGGGTTGTGCCCCCTCGACGGGCGCGGAAAAGGGCGCAAGCGCGAATGCGAGCGCCGGCGCCGATGTCGCTTGGGATAAGGAAGTAGACGTGCTCGTCATCGGCTCGGGCACCGGTGCGTTCGCGGCTCTGGTCGCCGCGGCCAAGGGCGCCGAATCGGTGTGCCTTGTTGAGAAGGGAACCATGTGGGGCGGCACTGCCGCTACCTCGGGCGGCGGCCTGGCTGTGCCGCTGACCTACGCCGCCACTGATGCCGGCATCACCGATAGCAAGGAAGAGGTGGTCAAGTACTTCACCAACGCCACCGACGGTCGCGTCGATCAGGCTGTGCTCAACTCGTTCATCGATAACGGCAGCACCTTCATCGACTGGATCTCCGAAGAGATGGGCTGGAAGTTCGCAGCCTCGCCGCTGTTCGGCGATTACTACGAGCCTATGGATGGCTGGATTCCCATGGGTCGCGGCAGCCTCGGCGCCGCCGACGCCAGCGGTTCTCTCTCGGCTGCTCAGATGTGGGATCAGATGAAGGCCAAGATGGAAGGCTATGGCGCCGAGGTCCTCATGGACACCCCCGCCACCGAGCTTATCACCGACGGTGCGGGCACCGTGCTCGGCGCTGTGTGCGGCGGCAAGAACATCAAGGCAAACGCCGTCATCGTGGCTACGGGCGGTTTCGATCACAACGACGAGATGCGCGCGAAGTACCATCCCTTCAAGATCATGGCCACCAACGCCGTGCCCACGAACACCGGCGACGGCCAGCTGATGGGCATGGCCATTGGCGCCAGCGTCTCGTATATGGATCGCTGCTGGGGCGCTCCGGCTATCCTCACGACGGGCGACGATCCGGCGGCGCTCATTGCCGAGGGTCGCATCGCGCAGGAGATCGCCGGCACCGACTGGGCCATGTACCGTGGCCTGCCGGGTGCGGTAGTCGTGAACAAGAAGGGCCGTCGAATCGGCAACGAGGCGGGTCCCTACGACCTGTTCAACCAGGCGTTCGCCTACTATGACACGGGCGAGCCGGGCCATGTGAACATCCCCGCCTACTTCATCTGCGATGCTGCCTGCTGGGCTACTTACTCGCTTCCCGGCCACACGGTGGGCGCCGTGGGCGATGGCGAGGACAGCTACTTCAACGAGACCTACGGTGGAGAAGCTACCGACCCGTCGGAGGTGCCGGCTCATTTCGTGAAGGCCGACACTCTGGAAGAGCTCGCCGAGAAGCTGGGTATCGACGCGGCTGGCCTCGCTGCCGAGATTGCGGCCTTCAACGAGAACGCTGCCAAGGGCGTTGACCCGGTGTACCATCGCGGCGAGAAGCACCTGGACATCAACACCACCGGCGTTATGGCCGGTAGCCGAACCGATCTGGCAAACCCGGTGCTCGCGCCGCTGGCCACGGGCCCGTTCTACGGCGCCGTGTATGTGCCTGGCACCTGCGGCACCGTCGGCGGTCTCACCATTAACGAGAACGCCCAGGTTGTGAATGTGGCCGGCGAGCCCATCGAGCACCTGTACGCGGTGGGCAACTGCTCCTCCGGCGTGTCGGGCGGAACGTACGTGCACGGCGGCATCAGCCTGGGGTCGGGCGGCGTCATGAGCTGGGTGGCCGTGAACCACGCCCTGGGTGCCAAGGCTTAAGCCAACTTCTGCTGGTAGCGGATCCCTCCCTACGCTGCCAGTCCATACCCTTCCCTTTGGCGGC
>OGQQ01001844.1_pt1 | contig 15164 bp, 9 predicted proteins | sample 1553281 | NCBI WGS metagenome assembly OGQQ01 (sample SAMEA2579937, study PRJEB22360) | human gut metagenome | biome: human gut; feature: human-associated habitat; material: faeces | place: Denmark | collected 2008/2010 | reverse complement strand
GGCGGGACTCTGGAGCGGTGTATCAACTATGGCAATGTGACCGTCACGCAGACGGCTTCGGCCTCCAGCGGATTCTATGGCGGGGGCCTGGCGGCGATCGGCCATACGGTGCTCGGAACCGCAACGGCAACGCAGCTCGATGTCGATGAGACGTGTCGTGCGGGCAACTTTGTCGATTGCGAGAATCATGGCAACTTGACGATCCAGTGTGCCGGAGCCGCACCGATCCGGTCGGGATTCGGCGGAATCTGCGGCATCGTCTACATGAACGGAGTCCGCTTCACGGGCTGCGAGAACTACGGGGACGTCATCCGGACCGACGACGCGGACAAAGCGGCCTCCAACAATGGCTCGGCGACGGTGGGTGGTATTCTCGGCCGCAGTGCGGCGTGGTTTACCACGGCGGCGGGTGACAGCAGGGCACTCGATGTCGAGGTCAACGGTTTTGATACGCGCTATGAGAATTGTGTGAACGAAGGCACCGTTCAGGTTTCGTGCCGACACAGCGGAGGCATCATGCCGAACTCTTCGGGGGCCCGGCTCGATGCTGCCGGAGGTATCGTGGGTGCAGCCATCGGAGTTGGCGACCAGCTCCAGCGCATCGTCTCCTGTCACAACAAGGGTGCCGTTGTTGGCGGATGGACTACGGCCGTGAATACGACGGCGCTGGGCGGTCTTGTTGGTCTGGCAACCGGAACCGAGATCACGGGCTCTACCTCTTCCGGCGATGTCCGTTCCGTAGATGCAACTTACTACATCGGGGCTGCGGGTGGTGCCGTGGGCTTTGCCCGCCGGGATGTAACACTTGCCGGCGACTGCCTCATTCAGAGCCGGATCGAGGCCTGGACTCCTTCGGGCAAATCCCTTCTGACCGGGCTTCTGTTCGGCAATGTCGTGACCGCTGCAACCGCATCCGATACGCAGGTGGCGGGCGAGATCTCTGAAGATGGAGTGTCGGCGGGTGTCGGGGCCGACAATTTCTCGGGATTCCTGGCCGATCCCGCTTCGAATGTACAACCGACCACTTCAAATATTGTGTGGTATGAAGAATAGATGCTGTAACTGGATGGTGCTGAGCCTGCTGGCGCAACTGGTGATCCTTCTGTCGCCGGGCTGCAGCAAAGAGGATACCTTGGTCGAAATAACCGACTGGGCGGCAACGGAGAATGTCTCTGCCGGGGAATCGGCAAAATACCTGACTTTCTTCGAAAAGGCTTCGGAGGAGATGGATTATTGTCGTGCACTCACCTGTACGGATGCGGGTCTGGAGGTTGTTCTGCAAAGCAACGCCTCGATCACCTTGCCTGCCGGAACCCCTTATCTGGCCTTGTCTCCAGAGGGCCGGCTGGTGCATTACGCCGCGGGAACCGCTGCGGCAGAGGAGCTCGATATCGAACTGAACGTACGCGATACCTGGTATGAGGCTCCGACGCTTGCCGTTTCCGCCGACGGCTTCTTGATTGTGGCCGGTCGTGAGACCGACATCGTGTCGACCGGACGATGCGTCATGGATTGCGGCAAATATGTTTATTACTATGCGGGGAGCAGCGTTGTTCCGGTGGCGAGCGAGATCCGCGAACGGTTCAACCCGCCGCTGCCCAAGGACCGGGGATTGCTCAAGGTGCTCTTCGTCGGCAACAGTTTCAATGTGGATGCCACAGCGCACCTGCCGGGAATCCTCACGGCCGACGGAACGCAGCGCGTCCTCATAGGGCGGGTCTATCACGGAGGCTGTACGCTGCCGCAATACGATGATAACTACGAGGCTGATCGTTTCTGCTCGTATCGGACTTGGCGCCCGGGCGAAAAGGACTGGGACGGCGACGAGGAGTATGACACGAACCTAAAATATGCCGTCGAAGCCGAGGATTGGGATGTCGTGACCTTCATGGAGTACACGGGCAACAGTTGCTGCTGGTCTTGGACCGAGGAGGAGAAGGGACATATCAATTCGTTGATCGATCGGGTCTTTGCAGCGCATCCGGAGAAGCGTCCCACCGTATTGTTCATGTTGACGCAGACCTTTGCGGCACAGTCTGATTTAGTGGCTACCTATTTCGATTCGGATCAGATGAAGATGTATGAGACTATCACGGACTTTGCGCAGCAGGTGCTGGATGGTACCTGCATCGACGATGTGATCGCCACGGGAACCTGCATCCAGAATCTGCGGACATCGAGTCTGAACGATGATCCGGTTCAGGATCTCTCCCGGGATGGTTTCCACCTCGACTACGGGGTCAGCCGTTATGCGGCAGCCTGCACCATCTTCTATACGCTCTTCGAGCCGTGCCTTAGACTCGATCTCTCGGGCAATACCTACCGATACGATGTGAAGCTGGAGCATTCCACGGCGCATTCCATCCCGGTGACGGACGAAAATGTCGAGATCTGCCGCCATGCAGCCCATGCGGCCGCGGATCATCCGCTGACACTTACCGATATGAGTTTGTATTGATATGAAAAGGATATTTGCAAGTCTGTTCATGGTGCTGGCATTGGCATCATGTTCCAAGGAGGGGGAGGTCCGGGAGATCTATCTCCCGCAACAGATCGGTTTCGTGCTGTCCGATGCGGCGGGTGCCGTCACGGAGGGCATGGAGATGGGTGTGACGGCAACGTGCCGACGCAACGGAGGTACGGTCTCGCTGACCGAAGGCCGTGTGGCGAAGTACGTCGCAAAGGTCTCGGCCGACGGGGTGTCGCTGGTGCCGAAGAGCGATGCCGACCGCATCTGTGCCAGTTACGGCGACGCCGGGTTGCATTATACGGTGTTCAGCCCCTATTCCGAAACGGGATTCGAGGAGATTCGCGTCTCGCAGAACCAAACCTACGGCCAGAACCCGGTTCGGGCCGTCTATGGGGAGACGTTCATGGAGCAGGTGATCGAAACGGTGATGATTCCCGTCTCGGAACGCCCGCTGTGTTCGATTCTCGCACTGGAGATTCCGGCCGATCTGGTGGCTGAAAAGAGCGTCACGTTGGCCGAATTGTCGCTCCTCGGCGTAATGATGGATTTCGGCGAAGGACTGACGCTCGACCAGGCGCAGATTGTGCCTGTTGCCGTCGAACCCTTCACCGTCCCGTCGGGCGGCATCCCGGTCGGCTTCCGCACGACGGAGGGTGAGTCGCTCTCCTCCACGATCCTCTCCGGGACGGCTGATGCCGGACTCTCCGTGAGGGCGGGAGAGACGCTGTCGGCTTATGTTCCGTCAGCCGATCCGTTCCTACCCTGTGAATTCCCGGTTAGCTTCCCCCTGGGCCGGAATCCGTCCGCCCGTATCGGCTATTATAATTACAGCGACGACCAGCCGGAGTGGAACAATCAGGGAATCTGGCATTGCTTTGCCCAGAAACAGGTCTATGCGACGTGGAATCAGGTTTCGGCACCCAGTGCAACGCTCTATCAGAGACGTGAACTGATCAATACGGGCGACATTGGCTCGATCGGCGTGAAGGGAATCTGGACCGGGGATTATTTCGAGTTCGTATTCCCCGTCGGAGCGCTCGATGCCGGGAGTGTGGTCTCCTTCGAAGCTCCGTTCTATGGGCGTCAGCAACCGGTCTTCTGGACCGTGGAGTGGTTTGATGGCGGCGAATGGAAACGAAAGGTTTCGGAGATCGAGGCTTGGGACGGAACCCGCTGCGAGGCCTCCTTTGCAATACGCCCGTATGGTTGTGTTGTCTCCTATTCGTTCGCGCTTGAGCATCCGATTCATCGCGGGTTGCTGAAGGTCCGGTTGATCTGTGCGGATGGCAGCCTGCAGGCCGATACCCAAAGCAATAGGGTCGTCAAGAGGGAACTCCCCTACAACGACGGCAAGATTTATCAGTCTCCCTTCTACTTCTATTGTGAAGGCTCCGGAGTGAATGCGTTCCTGTGGAGTGTCGCTCCGGGACCGGATGGCCCGGAGTCGGGAATGACCGAAGACCTGCAGGTGCAGGATCAGGTCTGGGAGTGGGAAAATTAATCAGAGAAAGGAAAACCAATAAACCATAACAGACAAAACAATGAAACGATTCTTATTGACTCTGGCCGTAACCGTAGCCTTGGTTCGTGTGGGTGCGGCTCAGGATGTCCGAGCCTATGAGGGTGCGATTACGCTTCCGACCTATCTCCTGGATCCGGCGGAAAAGGCCCCGATCTTTGAACGGGACTGGTCCTACCAGCGCGCCAAAAGAAGTGTCTATCCCTATCCGCTCAATGACAATATGACCCGTAAGAAGAAGGATGTGACCTACGATTGTCTCTATATGGAGAACGAGTATGTGAAGTTGTGCGTACTCCCGGAGATCGGAGGCCGGTTGTTGTATGCCGTCGACAAGACCAACGGTTACGACATCTTTTACCGGAACAGCGTGGTCAAGCCGGCCAATGTGGGAATGACCGGAGCGTGGATCAGTGGTGGCGTAGAGTGGAATGTCTTCCACCATCACCGCCAGACCAGCCATATTCCGTGTGACTGGCGGATTGTCGATAACCGCGACGGCTCGAAGACGATCTGGCTTGGCGAGACTGAGTATCGCCATCGGATGCAGTGGGCGATCGGAATCACGCTCCGTCCGGGGAAATCCTATATGGAGATCAGTGGACGCTTGATCAATTCCACTCAGAATAACAATTCGATGCTTTATTGGTCGAATGTATCGACGCTGGTCGACGAGAATTACCAGATTTGTTTTCCGCAGAGCACGGAGTTCGTGACGTTCCATTGTAAAAACTGGTTTGCACACTGGCCCGTTACGCATGAACCCTTCAACGATATGGACTTCTACAAGAATGGTGTGGATGCAAGCTGGTGGAAAAACCATTACATGAGCAACTCGATGTTCATCCATGACCAGAAGGAGGACTTTGTGGCCGGATATGACCACGGCCGTCATGCTGGCACGATGCTAGTCGGCAATCACAACATCATCAAGGGTGGCAAGTTCTGGCTGTGGGGCCCCAATTCCGAGTGGGACACCCGGATTCTTACTGATACGTCGGGCCATTATTGCGAGTTGATGGTGGGGGCCTACTCCGACAACCAGCCTGATTACAATTGGAGTTTCCCCTACGAGAGCAAGGAATTCACCCATTACTGGTATGGTATCCGGGACATGGGTGGCGTGAAGGCCGGTAGCCGCCACGCTGCGTTGAACCTGGACCGCCTGTCGTCGGACCGGGTTCTGGTGGGGGCCAATGCTACGGAAAAATATGCGAAACTGACCCTTGAACTGCGCCATGGGGATGAAGTTCTTTACACCCGCAGCGGTGCAATGTCTCCTGCCGAACCGATGGTTGATACGGTTGCCGTGGCAAGCGGGGTGGCAGATCACGAACTGACATTGGTCCTGAAGGACGAGAATGGAAACTGGATGCTCTCCTATACGCCGGTCCGCAAGGATGCGAACTCTCCGCTGCCCGAGATCGTTGAGCCGCCGTTGCTGCCTCATCAGATCGAAAACACGGAGGAGTGTTTTCTCGTGGGGCTTCGGAACCTGCAGTTCCACAACCCGTTCGTCAATCCGGTTGATTATTTTGAGGAGGTGCTCCGCCGGGATCCCTCGGACAGCCGGACCAATACCGTGCTGGGCTCCTACTATCGGATGAGGGGCGAATACGACAAGGCTGCGAAGTATCTTCGGACGGCGATTCGGCGTCTGACGAAGGATTATACCCGCCCGAAGGATGTCGAGGCGCTGTATAATCTGGGACTGATTCTTCAGATACAGGGCAAGCGCGAGGCTGCCTACGATACATTGTATCGGGCGACTTGGAATTATACGTATAATTCGGCGGCCAATACGCAACTGGCCCGGATGTATTCGGAGGAGAAGCGCTGGGGCATGGCTCTGGAGCGGCTCGATGAGGCAATCGCCTACAATGGCCGTAACTATACGGCGCTGAATCTGAAAGGTTCGGTCCTGAAGAGCCTGGGCCGGGATGCGGAGGCGCGGCAATGTTTCGACCGCGTGCTTGCCGACGATCCGATCAATGCCTATGCGCTGCATGAAACCGCTTCGCACGACGACTTCCGGCGCTTTATGCGCGAACAGCCGGAATCCTACCTCGAACTGGCCATTCAGTATTGGCACAATGGATTCACAGATACGGCCGTCAATCTGTTGAAGGAGATCGATGCCCGCGTGCCGTATCCGACCGTGAAGATGTATCTGGGCTATCTGACCGGTGAGGATCGCTATTTTGGCGAGGCCTTGTCGCTGCCGGTCGGTTACTGCGCGCCGTTCCGGCTTGAGACGGTCCCCGTTCTGGAGAAGGCTAAGTCGGTTTGCTCGGACTCTTCGCTGCCCTATTATTACCTCGGCAATCTGTATTACAACATTCAGCCCGACAATGCCATCCGGGAGTGGGAAAAGTGTGTGGCGATACAGCCGGACAACGATCTCGCCTGGCGGAACCTCGGCTGGGCCCATTGGCTGCATACGAAAGATTACGCCAAGTCGGCCGACTGTTATCGGAAAGCCATCGAGTTGAATCCCGATGCGGCGCTTTACCTGGAGGAGTGCGATCAGGTGCTGGAAGCCCTGGGGACTCCCGTTCAGGAACGCTATGATCTGCTCAAGAGCCACCATGCAACAGCCGAGAAACGCTATTATCCTTTGGCGCAGGAGGTCATAACGGGTACCTATGTCGGGGATTACGACTATGTGCTGGATCTTCTGGACCGGTGCTATTTCCCGACGCGGGAAGGGGTGGCCAACTTCCATGACAACTTTGTGGATGCGTTGATCCTGGCCGGCGAGGAGAAGATAGCGGAAGGTAAGGTCGAACAGGCCGTGACGCTTTACAAGAAGGCGTTTACCTATCCGGAGAATCATCAGGTGTTCCTCGTGGACGAGCGGGCCACGCACGATGCGCAGATCAACTATTGTCTCGGAGAGGCTTACGCCGCGCTTGGCCAGGATGCCGAGGCGGAAAAGTATTGGAAACTAGCCGCCGAACAGGATTATGAACTGAAGGGAAGCAAGGATTTCCGCTACTGGACGGGCCTTGCGCTGGAGCGTCTGGGCCGGAAAGCGGAGGCGGAGGCCATCTTCTCGGCGCTGGTTGCCGATGGCGAGGCTGCCGTTGTCACACAGCACGTTAATTTCTACGGAGCTGAAGGAACTACGGGCGTGACGGTCGATATTATCAACTCGGCGGCCTATTATACCCAGGCACTCGGTCATCTGGGACTCGGACATAGGGGGAAGGCGAAACGTCTCTTTGCCGAAGTGCAGCGCCTGAAGCCGGATCACCTCTGGGCCAATGAGTTCATGAAGCAGTTTGAAAAATAGTCCTCCGAACCCGAAAACAGAACGCTTTATGAATGGAAGAAAAGCATGGATGGCCGGGCTGGTTGGTTGTCTGTTGTTTTTGTCCGGATGCACCCGGGAGGGGAACGGGGAGGTGGCCGCCAGAATCAGCCTTGAGTACAGTACGCATCGTCAGCTTACCGAGATGCGCGTGCAGGGCCGCGACACTACGGAGCCCAACCTCTATTATCCCCGTGTCAAGCAACTGAGTGACGGGTCGCTGCTGCTCTGCTTCATGAACGACCACTTCGGTTGGGACATTTATGTCTCGCGGAGCGAAGACGGCGGGCTGAGTTGGAGTGACGCACAGCTTCTGCTGGAAAAGTATTCGACAACCTCCACCGTGGGGGAGGACCTAATGGTCTATGCTAATCCGGACTTTATCGAACTGAACGACGGACGCATCCTATTGGCCTATCAGTGGCGATACAAAAAGGGATACAACGATCTTGCCCATACGAATGAGAATTGCGGCGTGGGGATCATGACCAGTTCCGACGGAGGTCGGAGCTGGTCGAAGGCCCGGTCGGTCTACCGGGGCCGTTGCTGGGAGCCGGCGATGCTTCAACTTCCGAGCGGTGAGATTCAGATGTACATCACCTCCAGCCAGAATGTGGTCAACGGACTCTCCTGTCCGCGAACCGTCGTCATCCGATCGTTCGATGGCGGGGAGACCTGGCAGGGAAAATCCGAGTGCGGCATCGGGGATAATGAGATCATTTCGTATACGAAGGATGACCGCTTCGGCTACGATGGCATGCCGACGGCCGTGTTGCTGCAGGATGGGAGCATCGTCATGAGCATCGAGGTCTGGAGCGGAAAGTATGTTGTGGATCAGACGCCGATGATTGTCCGTACGTCGGCCGAAGAGAACTGGCATTTGGATACGGCCCGTCTGTTGCGGCATGGCGGCCCGGCCTATCCGCAGAAGAAACAGGCCAATAAGGACCTGATCGGGTATGGCCCCTATCTGAGCCGTCTTCCGTCCGGAGAGACCTTGTTGCTTTCCAATGGTTTATACCAGGGCCGACAGTCGAGTTGGCTGTTTGTCGGGGATGTCCGGGCCGACAATTTCGGGTTTGCCACGACGGGCTTTGACGGATATTGGGGTTCCGTGGACTGTCTGGGCAACGATCGGGTCCTGATTACCGGAACGGAAAAATATACCGAAGATTCCGTCGTTCGGGGCAAGATCCATCTCATGACCGGCCGCGTCAACCGGGCTCGGAGCCTCACCCGGGTGGGTGATCCGCTGGTAGTGCCGGAGACGTTTGATGTCGAGAACAACGACTGCTGGTATCTGGGCCGGACGGTTCCGATGAAGGTCTTTTATGATTTCGGCTGTACGGATGAGGCTTTCGTGTTCGATACGTGGGTGTTTACGGATAAATTGACCGCATACAGTGTCGAAAATTCGGATGCTTCCGTAATTTTGTTGTCCAAAGGGGATGACGTCTATAAGTTGGCGGTGAATCCGTCCGGGGATTATGTGTTTTACCGGCTGGATCGGAATTCGTGGCAAGGTCTCCGTTTCGGAACGACGGACGAGATCGCGGTCGCGGGGTCGATCAATGCCGATGCCGACGAGGATTTGGGATTTGCAGCCCGGGTCCGCATTCCCTGGTCCTGGATGAACCGGAAACCGGCGCGTGGCGAAGTGTTGCGAATTCATCCGGCTTTCTGGTACAAGGCCCGTTCGGCGGAGAAACATCCGCGATACTGGGAGGAGTTGCAAGGAGAGAACCCGGAGGATCCGCAAAGCTGGCTTGCTGTGACGGTGGAGTAAAATTGACAAATGGTAGATAGATCCATGAAAAAGAGACTGTTTTTGATGCTTCTGGGGGGCTTGCAGATGGCCTTGGCTCCGGTTTCTGCCCAGACCTGTCGGGAACGCGCCGAATCGCTCGTTTCGAAGATGACGCTGGAGGAGAAGGCTTCGCTCGTATCGGGGCAGGTCGATGGTTTCCATACGGCTGCGATCCCGCGATTGGGTATTCCGTCGATTCGGATGGCCGATGGGCCGCAGGGCGTGCGGAACAAGACGAGGAGTACCTTTTATCCGTGCGGAATCTCGTTGGCGTCGACCTGGAATCCCGATCTGGCTCGGGAAATGGGGCGTGGACTGGCCCTGGATGCCCGGGCCCGGGGCATCGGCATCATGCTGGGTCCGGGGGTCAATATCTACCGTTCGGCGCTCTGCGGGCGTAACTTTGAGTATTACGGCGAGGATCCGGTGCTGGCTTCGGCGATAGCCTGCGGCTATATCGAGGGAATGCAGCAGAACGGAGTCATCGCTACCATCAAGCACTTTGCCGCCAACAATCAGGAGTACCGCCGTCATGCTACCAATTCGGTGGTCGACGAGCGCACGTTGCGCGAATTGTATTTTCCGGTGTTCAAGGATGCCGTGCAAAAAGCCGGTGTGGGAGCCGTGATGACCAGTTACAACCCGTTGAACGGGATTCATTCGGCTGAAAACCGCTGGCTGATTACGGATGTGTTGAGGAAGGAGTGGGGCTTTGACGGTATCGTCATGTCGGACTGGACGTCGACCTATACGACGTTGGGATGCATGGAGAGCGGACTCGATCTGGAGATGCCGAAGGGATATTGGCTGAACTACAAAATGATACGCGAACTCCTGGATCGGGGAATTGTACATGAAAGGCAGTTGGATGAGAAGTGCGTCCATATCCTGTCGACCTTGATCCGGTTCGGATTGCTCGATCGTCCGGCTGTTGATTCCGCGCTCCCGCTGGATAACGAGGAGTGCCGTCGGATCGCTTATGCTACGGCGCTGGAGGGACCTGTGCTGTTGAAGAATGCGGGAGCCCTGCCTTTGGATCGGGCCGCTCTGAAACGGGTGGCGGTTATCGGTCCCAATGCCGATCGGATTCCCTTCGGCGGCGGAAGCGGCGAGGTGACGCCGATAGAAGGTTGCAGCACTACACTGTTTTCCGGGTTGTGTGCTGTCGCGGGGCGAGAGCATGTGGATACGATCCGGTTCGGAGCGGACGGTTCGTTCGATGAAAAGGCCGTGTCGCGGGCTTCGGCAGTTGTGGTGAGTGTCGGCTTTACGAAGGAGACGGAAGGCGAAGGCTTCGACCGGACGTTCTCCCTTCCGGAAGGACAGGATGAGCTGATTCGTCGGGTGGCGGGATTGAATGATCGCGTGGTGGTTGTGGTTAACTCGGGAGGAGAGGTGGCAATGCCCTGGCTGGACGAGGTGGAGGCTGTTGTCATGGCTTGGTATCCCGGGCAGGAGGGCGGCCGGGCTTTGGCGTCGATATTGTCCGGTATGGAGTCGCCGTCGGGACGTCTGCCTGTTACGTTCTGGGGTACTTTGGAAGGGAATCCCGCAGCAGTCTATTACGGGATGCGGAAAAACGAAATCGTTCCGCAGAAACGGGATCCGTTTTGCCATACGGTCTATTACGAAGGTCTTTTTTCGGGATACCGGGCGGCCGGGTCGGCCGGATTTGCTCCGCTGTTTCCGTTTGGATTCGGTCTGACCTATTCGCTGTTTGCCTACTCCGATCTCTCCATACAGCCTGCAGCTGATGGTTACGATGTCTCGTTTTGGGTCCGGAATGTCGGCAAGTGTCGGGCTGCGGATGTGCCTCAGGTCTATGTATCGGAGTGTAATCCTCGAGAACCGCGACCTGCCAAACTCTTGAAAGGGTTTGCGAAGGTTACGTTGTCGGCAGACGAAAAAACTCGCGTCTCTGTCCATTTGGGAAAGGATGCCTTCAGCCATTATGATGTGGCGAGTGGGGAATTCCGGGTATCGCCCGGTGTGTTTGAGGTGATTGTCGGGGCAAATGCCAGGGAGGAATCGTTGAAAACATCGCTGACCATCGAATAAGGATTGTCGGTTGGCTAATCGGTGTGCTGATTTGCCGAACTTGCGAAGTCCGGGTGATTCTATCATCCGGGCTTTTTGTTGGTATAGGTTGGGTGGAAGTTTATTAACTCTTTGTCGAATGATGTTGATTCTAACGACAAAATGAAGGGTGCTGTTTGCTGAAACAGTATATTTTCCCTATTTCATTTACCTCTATATGATGATCCTTTTTCGCAGAGTATGATATTTGCCTCTGAAGGATTGGTAAAATTCTCTTTCTATTGGTTAGCTGATTGTTCGAATTTTGAAAATGCGGACACGATGCGGACACGGAAAACGAAAAACCGCGTCGGACTTTCGTCTGACGCGGTTTCTGGTGCCCAGGACAAGACTCGAACTTGCACGAACGTAATTGTTCACTACCCCCTCAAAGTAGCGTGTCTACCAATTTCACCACCTGGGCATTGCTCTCCCGAATCAACTTTCGGGAGTGCAAATATAGGCACTATTTTGCGATTCGCAAAATTTTTGCGGAAAAAACGACAAAATTTGCATGGGGACCGCCCGGGTCGTTCTGCGGCGGTCCCGGAATGCTTTATTTGAGCGTCATCTCCTTGAGCAGGTAGCCCGCTCCGCCGACACGGTCCACAACGAACAGCACGTAGCGGATGTCCACGGCGATGTTGCGGCAGATCGCAGGGTCGAAGGCGATGTCGCTCATCGTCGAACGCCACGTGCGGTCGAAATTGATGCCGATGAGTTCGCCCCCGGCGTTCAGCACCGGCGATCCCGAATTGCCGCCCGTGGTGTGGTTCGTCGCCAGGAAGCAGACCGGCACGGTCCTGCGGCCGTCGATCACCGTGCCCCAGCGGCCGTAGTTCTTCGATGCGTAGAGGTCGCGCAGCGACTGCGGAATGTCGTAGTCGTAAATTTCGGGATTGTCCTTGGCGATGATGCCGTCGAGCGTCGTCTGCGGTTTGTGGTATTCGCCGTCGGCGTACTCGTATCCGGCCACGGAGCCGTAGGCCACGCGGAGCGTCAGGTTGGCGTCGGGATAGAAGGCCCGCTCGCGGTCCCATTCGCGCAGCCCTTTTATATAAGTAGTATAAAGTTCGTTGAGGATTTTGCTGTTGAGGTTGCGCAGCGACTTGGTTCCCAGCATCCACGAGATGTGGTCGAGCATGCGTTTGGTCTCCTCGCGCAGTCTGACTGCGGGTTGCATGGCCACGCTGTCGGAGCCTTCCCATACGGCCTCGAAAAGGGCGTCGGCGTAGGCTTCCGGCGATTTGTAACGGGCCATGCCTTCGGCGTAGGAGGGCGTGCGGTAAACCTTCGGGCAACGGCCGTATTCGCGGAACGCATGGCGCCAGAGCGCCTGCTCGGCGAACTTGCGCCGGGCGAAGCACTCTTCGGACCGTTCTTCGGGGGTGTAGGCTGCCGGCAGCGTCGAGAGCGTTTCGCGCGTGATTTCGTAAGCGAAATAGGCGTCCATGATCCGGTCGTACTCGGCGCGCAGGCCCATCACTACGCCGGCGTATTCGGGACGTCCCACGGACCACAGTCCGAACTGCGTCTCGTAATCGAATTTCGCTGCGACGGTTCCGCGGCGGTCGATGCCCAGCGCTTCGCCCTGCCATTTTTTCCAGGCGTTGGCGATCGAGGCGTGCTTGGCGGCGTAGTGGATGCGCAGCGCGGGGTCGGACTCCTGCGCTTTGGTGATGATGTCGAGACGGCCCGTGCGGACGGCGATCTTGGCCGGGTCGGAACGCTCGGCGATGTAGGCCACGGCGTCGGAGAGGATGTACTCCTGCGTGTTGCCCGGGAAACCGTAGATCATCGTGAAATCGCCCTCTTTAACCCCTTTCGTGGATATGCTGAAGTGTTTTTTCGGACGGTAGGGGACGTTCTGGGGCGAGTAGGCCGCCGGACGGTTGTCCTTCGAAGCGTAGACGCGGAACATCGAGAAATCGCCCGTGTGGCGGGGCCAGATCCAGTTGTCGGTGTCGCCGCCGAACTTGCCGATCGACGAGGGCGGTGCGGCCACCAGGCGCACGTCGTCGAACTGGCGGTAAACGAACAGGAACTGCTGGTTGCCGTAGTACATCTGCTCGACCGAGGCCCTGAAACCCTTGCCTTCGGCCTCGGCCCGGCGGACGATCTCCTCGGCCGTCTCCCCGGCCTTCAGACGGTCGGTCACCTCCTCCATGCGCACGAGGAAGCGGACGTTGAGCCCTTCGTTGGGCAGCTCTTCGGCCCGCGACATGGCCCAGAATCCGTGCGTGAGGTAGTCGTGCTCGACGGTCGAGTGGCGCTGGATGGCGTCGTAGCCGCAGTGGTGGTTGGTGAGCAGCAGCCCTTCGGGCGAGACCAGCTCGCCCGTGCAGCCGCCGTCGAAGAGCACTACGGCGTCCTTCATCGAGGCATGGTTGATCGAATAGATGTCTTCGGCCGTGAGGCGGAATCCTTTCGAGCGCATGTCGTCGATGCGCTCCGAGATGAGGCTCGGAAGCCACATGCCCTCGTCGGCCAGAGCAGGCAGGACAGCGAGGGCCGCGAACAGGGTCAGCAGCGTGCGTTTCATTCGTTGAGAAATCGGGTTAGTTCGACATATACTTTCTGGATGGGAAGTCCCATGACGTTGTAGAACGAGCCTTCGATGCGCTCGATGGCGGCATAGCCGATCCACTCCTGGATGCCGTACGACCCCGCCTTATCGAAGGGGCGGAAGGCGTCCACGTAGTAGGCGATCTCCTCGTCGGCGAGCGGGCGGAACCAGACCGAGGTGCGCGCTTCGAAGGAGTGCATCCTCCCGGTCGTGCGGAGCGTCACGCCCGAGACGACCGTGTGGCGGCGTCCCGACAGCCGGCGGAGCATTCCCGCGGCGTCTTCCCGGTCGCGGGGCTTCCCGAGCACCTCGCCGTCGAGCACGACGACCGTGTCGGCCGTCAGGAGAATGTCCCGTCCGGAGAGCGGCGCGGGATAGGCCTCGCTCTTGAGGCGCGAGAGATAGAGGGGAACCTCCTCGGCCGCGAGGCCGGCGGGATAGACCTCCGCGCAGTCGAACCTCGGGGCGAGTTCGTAGGGAAGTCCGCAGCCGGTCATCAGTTCGCGCCGCCGCGGCGACTGCGAGGCCAGCAGCAGGCGGTAATTCCGGAGTTGTTCGTGAAGCAGCATGTTCGTGTCGTTTTTCCTTTCGGGTGTTTTCGTATCCGTATTCGGGTTCCGGCTTTTCCGTCCGGGTGTCGGTCAGCGGATGTCGAAGTCGAGCATTCCGTATCCTTCGAGCGTCGCGCGCAGGTTGTCGCCCGCCTGCACGGGGCCTGCGCCCGCCGGGGTTCCGGTGAAGAGCAGGTCGCCCATGCGCAGTGTCATGTACTGCGACACGGCGGCGATGAGCCGGTCCACCGGGAAGAGCAGCTCCCGCATGTCGCCCGTCTGGCGGCGCTCTCCGTTCACGTCGAGAGCGAAGCGGAGCCGTGCGACGTCGCCTCCCGCCTCCGCGAGCCGGACGAACCGCGGCGGGAGGGCTATCGAGTGGTCGAACGCCTTCGCGCGCTCCCACGGCAGCCCTTCGGCGGGGGGCCCCCCCCCCAGAGGGCAACGGCCTGCCGCTGCAGGTCGCGGGCCGTGAAGTCGATGCCCACCCCCACTTCGTCGTAATAACGGTGCGCGAACCGTTCGGAGACGGCCCGTCCGACGCGGCTGATGCGCACGATCAGCCCGCAGGCGGCATGCACCTCCCGCGTGAAGCGGGGAATGTAGAACGGGTCGTTGTTGCGCAGCATCGCCGTATCGGGTTTGAGAAACCAGACGGGTTCCGCCCCGGGTTCCGCTCCGTTGCCGCCGTGCGGCGGGTAGTTGCCCTCTATGCAGATGATCTTCATCGTTTCCGTTCGTTGTGGTCGTAACGCTGGGCACGGACCACCATCCAGATTACGTAAACCGGCAGGTAGATGACCAGAATTACCGGCAGGGCGTCCTGTTGGTCCGTCAAGGCGAGCGTCGTGGCGAGCAGTAT
>OGQQ01001843.1_pt1 | contig 15168 bp, 9 predicted proteins | sample 1553281 | NCBI WGS metagenome assembly OGQQ01 (sample SAMEA2579937, study PRJEB22360) | human gut metagenome | biome: human gut; feature: human-associated habitat; material: faeces | place: Denmark | collected 2008/2010 | reverse complement strand
TTCCATACGACCGTCTTGGAATCGACGATCTTGTCGTGGAACAGCTTGCATGACTCAGGTCCGATGTCGAGGCCCATCATGTCAGACGGAATCTGATCGGCGGGAACCACCTTCGGATCGACCGGAGTGTCACCAGCCGGGAAGCCCTTGTTCACGACGATGTCAACGGGAAGCACCAGTTCGACGCCGTTCTTGTCGGCGGTTTCGATGTAGCCCTTGACCTGGTCGATCATATCCTCTTCCAGCAGGGAGGTACCGACTTCGTAACCCTTGGCCTTGAGGAAGGTGAACACCATGCCGCCGCCAATGACGAGACGATCGGCCTTGTCGAGAAGGTTCTCGATCACTCCGAGCTTATCGGAGACCTTGGAGCCACCGAGCACAACGGTGAACGGACGTTCCGGATCCTCGGTCGCCTTGGAGAGGGCGTTGACTTCCTTCTCCACCAGCAAGCCAGCGGCGGCCGGCAGGTCGGCAGCGACATCGTAATCGGAACCCTGTGCGCGATGAACCACACCAAAGCCGTCGGAGACGAACACATCGCCGAGAGCCGCAAGCTTCTTGGCGTATGCGGCACGCTCGGCCTCGTCCTTGCTGGTCTCCTCAGGGTTGAAACGAACGTTTTCCAGCAGCACAACGTCGCCGTCCTTCATGGCGGCTACCTTAGCCTGGGCGTCCTCGCCATAGGTGTCGGAGGCGAGAACCACAGGAACACCGAGAAGTTCGCTCAAGCGTGCAGCCACGGGAGCCAAGGAAAGCTCCGGAACAACCTTGCCCTTCGGGCGGCCGAGATGGGCCATGAGAATGACCTTGGCGCCTTCCTTGCGCAGAGCCTCGATGGTAGGCAGCGCCGCCTTGATACGACCATCGTCGGTGATCGTAGTCCCATCCAGCGGAACGTTGAAATCTGCGCGAACCAGAACGCGCTTGCCCTTCAGATCTCCAAGATCCTTGAGTGTCTTCATTCGTTATCCTTTCTAACCGCAAGAATGCGGGTGTGGCTTATGCCATCCCTTGCATTCTAGCGTCAAATCCACGCGATATCGGTTCGATTATCCGTTACGCAACATCACGCCTTACACCAGCTTACGCCATTGCGGCGTCCTGCTCCGCTTTCTCCGCCCGTTGCAGCAGACGACGGATGCGACCTGCCACCGCGTCCTTGCTGATTTGCGGGCGTGCGGCTCGTCCGAGCTCCTCCAAGGAGAAATCGGGGTGATCGATGCGCAATTGCCCGGCGGCACGAAGATTCTGCGGAATATCGTCTCCGAGCACATCGAATGCATGCTGCACTTTCACCACGGCCTCGGCGGCGGCTTTCGCACTGCGTCGCATATTTGCGTCATCGAAGTTTGCCAGTCGGTTGGCGCGATGGTGTGATTCGGTGTCGGGTCTCTTGCCGGTCCAATCGCGTACGGTGCTTGAGGCTCCCATCATCGTGAGGAGCCGTTCGATGGCATCCGGGTCGGAGAGATGGACGCGTACGGAACTGCGCACCGTATGCTTTGCGGCTCGTATGCCGAGGCGCTGACCCATGGCGATGAGCGAATCCGCTGTCTCCTCGTTCGGACAGATAATCTCAAGCGCGCTGGGTTTGTCGGGATCCGAAAGCACACCAGCAGACATGAAGGCACCGCGCCACACACCCTTGATTTGGGCAATGTTGCCGTTGGACAGATCCGTTGGCAGTCCGCGGACGATACGGTTGAGCCGTGGGTCTATCATGCCGGTGCGCACCGCCAATGCGAAACCGGCGCGTGCGCCGACGTCCACGGCATATCGACGCATGGAGCCCTGAGGGGTCTTCACATCGACGGATTTGAGGGCGGCTGGGATTTTATACAGGCTCTCGATTGTTTCCTGGAGCCAGTGGGCGGCTTCCATGGAGTCGAATTGTGGTTGGACGATGATCTGCGTCGAGGATTCACGCTGCACCTTGCGGAATCCTCGGCCGAAGTACAGCATCGACGTCACCTGTGCCTTCTGCACCGCCGGGGATCCCCCATCGATGTTCGACAACTCGCTTTTGACCTCATCGAGAAGCGCCAAAAGATCCTCCTGTAAGTTGTGTGGTACCTATTACGGTTCGGCGTGTCTCATTGACTCCGCTGTTCTGTGATACCGAACGTCTTGGACATCTTTGTTGAGTTTTCCCACATGTTGAAGTTGCTTTCACGATATGGGAAACCACTTGCAATCATTGGGTTTTCCGATCCAACTCTCGGGCCGAGACGGAGACCGAGAGGCCATGCGACCGCAATCTTGATGCCAATGCCTCGCTCATCGCCACGGAACGATGCTGGCCGCCGGTGCAACCGATTGCGATCGTCACATAATGCTTGTCCTCCTGTGCATAGCCTTGGATCGCTATTTCGATGGCCTTCTCATAGGCATCGAGGAACTGTGTGGCCTTGTCATTCGACAGCACGTATTCGCTCACCGGTGCATCATGTCCGTTGAGCTCTCGTAGCTGTGGCACCCAGTAGGGATTGGGCAGGAACCGCACATCGGCCACGAAATCGGCATCGATCGGTATGCCGTACTTGAAACCGAAACTGAAGATGTGCACGGAAACGGTTGTGGGTCCGTTGCCTGTCAAAGCCTCGTAAAGCTTGGTGGAGAGCTGGTGGATGCTCAGTTTCGAGGTGTTGATCACGATGTCGGCACGTTCCTCGAGGTTCTCGAGCAGTCTCCGCTCTTCGTGGATGCCGTCGATAAGACGGTTACCCTGCTGCAAAGGGTGCGGCCGGCGGACGGATTCGAATCGCTTGACCAATACGTTGTCATCGGCATCTAGGAAGAGGATGCGCGTTTTGAGGCCCAGATCATCCAGATGCGAGAGCACCGAACTCAGGTCCATGAAATAGTCGCGGGAGCGCACGTCGATCACTGCTGCAAGCTTATGAAACCCGGATTTCGACGCAGTCATCATGTCCACCATGGGTTCGAGGAGTTTGGGTGGCATGTTGTCTACCACATACCACCCCATGTCCTCTATGCTATGGGCTGCGTGCGAACGACCGGCGCCGCTCATGCCGGTGATGAGCAGCACTTCAAAGCCTTCCGTAGGAGAGGCTGCATGCGGTGATTCTGGTCCCGTGCCTCTTTGTTCATTGCGTGCGGACTGCATCACAACTCCTTCTCCAACGCTTCCCACATGGCCTGTTCCAGTGTACCGGTTTGGGGTGGATTATTCAGGGCATCATCCACATCGGCACCCCCGATTATTCCCGTCATCAGCAACACTTGCGCCACGGCCTGATGTAGCAGCATCCGCTCTCCTCCTATGGTGAGGCCGCCACGATCGCGCCAGGCCACCATGAGTTCGGTCGGACGGGGATCGTATACGACATCGAGCAATGCCCCATGGATGGGTTGTGCATGCTCCGCGAAATGCCGGGCAACCACATCGGCGCCCGTTCCGGGAATCGTACTGATGGCGATGTTGCATTGTTCCAGTGCTGGAAGGCAATCCTCCAAGGAGATGCTACGAACCGTCACACCATGCGCGGCACCCAGCTCGATCAGTGCCGTGCTGCGATTCGGATGCCGTGCGGCGACAGTGATCTGGGAACAGCCCATCGTGATGCACGCCGCCAATGCCGAAGTCGCGGTGTTGCCGTTGCCGAGTATGACTGCGTGTGGTTGAGCTGGCAACGTCATGACATGGGTGCGAAAGGCATCATGGAAAGCACGCACAATACCATAGACATCAGTGTTGTAAAGTGCCATGGCCGGAAGATCCCGACCCGCTGAGGTCGAGGGGGAATCCCAATCGAACACGACGGTGTTGGCGACGCCAAGCTCCCGTGCCCATTGGTTCCGTGCGATACCGAAGGGGGCGATGGTGCGTTTGAGCGGCATCGTCAGGCTCAAGCCTCGCCAGGAGGGGTCCAGGGAGGCGAGGAATGAGGGAAGTTCGCTTTCAGCCACTTCCTGCTTCGTATACGACCATTGTCCAAGACCCAGCGCTCGATACGCAGCCTCATGCAACACCGGTGACAGCGAATGTGCGATTGGTTTGCCTAATACCGCACATCGTTGCATCTCATTCATATTCTCATCCCCTCATTTGTGCATGCCCGTTGCATGCCCTACAGCACTCTACAGCATAACTATGCTTTATTGCGGCATCGGCGCATGCCACAACACGACTCATAGCCATTGCAATAGCGCATATAAGTGGTCACGAAGCATTGTCATGCAGTGCTTCGTAGATGGCCCGTGCTTTGGCGTGGCCAACGCCTTTCACGGATTCCAGTTCTTCGAGGCTGGCTTGTCTCATGCGGCGCACTGACCCGAAGTGGTTTAGCAGCCGTTTTTGGAACGTTGGGCCGATTCCCGGAATCTCATCGAGTGCCGAACGGAGGGCACCCTTGCGTCTGGTCTGACGATGGTAGTTGATGGCGAACCGATGTGATTCATCGCGGACACGTTGAAGCAGGTACATGCCCTCCGATGAACGTTTGAGAATGACTGGATAGTCGTCGTCCGGCACCCACACCTCTTCCATGCGCTTGGCTAGGCCACACACGGCCACATCAGTCACACCGCAGTCCTCCAATGCTTTCGCGGCGGCCATCACCTGAGGCTTGCCGCCATCGACCACCACCAGATTCGGTTTGTAGGCGAAATGACGGCGATCGGTGTTCTGCTGGACTATTTCCTGTTGGACCTGCTCGGCGGATTCAAGCTCTCCCTCCTGCGAAGCCCGCTTCTCGTTGTCCATGCTTTCGCCGGTGTCTCCCGCAATGTTCCCATGCTTGAATCGTCTGGTCAGCGTCTCATACAGCGCATTGAGATCGTCCACCGCACCTTTTCCGTCGGCACCACGTATGGCAAAGCGTCGGTATTCGGATTTCCGGGCCATGCCGTCTTCGAACACCACCATGGATGCCACTTGGAACGCCCCGCCCACCGTATTCGAGATGTCATAGCATTCGATGCGCAACGGCGCCTGGCTGAGTCCAAGCGCATCGGCCACATCGTTCATGGCGGTCGTACGCGCACTTATGTCGGAGATGCGGCTCATTTTCGAACGTTGCAACGCCTGCTGTGCGTTCTGTTCGGCGCGTTCGAGCAGTTGCCTCTTGTTACCCCTTGCAGGCGTCCCAATCGAGACCGCGCCACCGCGAAGCCGTCGCAAGTATTGTTCCAGGTCATCGGCACGCGCAGGCATCACCGACACCAGCACCTGTCTGGGCACAGGGGCGATCGGTTCGAGCAGATCGGCACGACCAGTATGCTCGCGTCTTGCGTTACGTGCCTTGGTCGACTGTGCGCGGGATGACGCGTCGCCGGCCGACATGCGCTGTGTCGATCCCATGGCCGTGCGCTGTTCCTCGACTTTGATCTGTGCTTTTTCCATGCGAATGGGCGTGGGTTCCGCGCTCACGGCCGCGTCAAGCGTCGCTGCCTGGGCTATTGGCGGTTCCACGGTGGGTCTGGAGGATGGTGGTGCATCAGTCCTGCGGAATTCCCCCGCTTCACGCTCACTGTACAGTTCCGAATACACCTGCATGATCAGATCGCTGATCAGTTCAGCGTCATCGACATCTTCGATGCGTTCCACACTCCAGTTGCGTTCGCCTCGAATCGAGCCCGAGCGCACGAAGAATGCATGCACTGACGCCTCAAGTTCATCGGATGCAATGCCGAACACATCGGCATCCACATCCTGATCGAGAACAACCGCATTCTGCTCCACAACCGTGGAGAGCATCTGGATCTCATCTCTAAGGCGCGCGGCTTTTTCGAAATCGAGTTCGGCGCTTGCCTCCTTCATAGCCGCAGTGAGTTTCGCCACATACGATTTGCCTATGCCTCCGGTAAGCACGCCGACCAATTGCTCACACAGGCGCTTGTGGTCCTGTGGGGTTATGCGCCCCACGCAGGGGGCAGAGCATTTGCCTATCGACGCCAACAGGCATGGCCTATTGGTGAGTTGCGCCTTGCGGAAATTCGCATCGGTGCACGTGCGCACCGGGAAGGTGCGTAGAAGTCCGTCGAGACTTTTGCGCAGATCCCACACTTTCGCATATGGCCCATAGTAGCGGGTGTCACGGCGCTTGCGGCTGCGCGTGACCCAAATACGCGGGTACTCCTCGCCTATCGACAGCGCCAGATATGGGTAGGTCTTGTCGTCCCTGAACTGCACGTTGAACCGTGGATCAAACTCTTTGATCCAGGTGTACTCCAGTGTGAGCGCCTCCAATTCGGTGCCCACCACCGTCCATTCCAAGGATCGGGCTGTGAGCACCATGGTCTGGGTGCGCGGGTGCAGCTGCCGCAATGGCTGGAAATAGTTGGATAGACGGTTGCGCAGGTTCTTGGCCTTGCCAACGTAGATGACGCGCCCCTCGCCGTCACGCCACTTGTATACGCCCGGCTGCGCGGGAATGTCGGAGGTTTTCGGACGGAACAGGTCGCGAGTATCCCCCAACAGGGGCGCGCCGTTCTTGTTCACTCCCCTGCCGTCGGATTGGGTGCCGGCGTCCGATACTGCGGTTTCCCGTAACGCATCCGCCGTTTTGCGCCACACGTCCGGACTGTGTCGTTCGAAATCAGTCACAGCATATCCCTAAGGAACTTGCCTGTCCACGACTGTTCGCATCGCGCGACCTGCTCCGGCGTGCCTTCGGTGACGATGGTGCCGCCGCCGTCACCGCCTTCCGGCCCCAGATCGATGATCCAATCCGCGGATTTGACCACGTCGAGATTGTGCTCGATGACGATGACGGTGTTGCCCTTGTCCACCAATCCCTGCAATACGAGCAGCAGTTTGCGCACGTCCTCGAAATGCAGGCCGGTGGTCGGCTCGTCGAGGATGTACACGGTTTTGCCGGTGGAACGCCGTTGGAGTTCCGTCGCGAGTTTCACGCGCTGCGATTCGCCGCCGGACAGGGTGGGTGCGGGCTGGCCAAGTCGGATGTAGCCGAGGCCGACGTCCACGAGGGTCTTCAGGTATCGGGAGATGCCGGTGTACGCCTTGAAGAAGTCGGCGGCCTCCTCGATGGGCATGTTGAGGATGTCGGCCACGGTCTTGCCGTTGTACGTGACTTCGAGGGTCTCGCGGTTGTATCGTTTGCCGTGACAGACCTCGCAGTCCACGTAGACGTCGGGCAGGAAGTTCATTTCGATCTTCAGCGTGCCGTCACCGTGGCAGGCCTCACATCGGCCGCCTTTGACGTTGAAACTGAAGCGGCCGGGGCCGTAGCCGCGCACCTGGGCTTCGGGAGTCTTGGCGAACAGGGTGCGGATCTTGTCCCACACACCGGTGTAGGTGGCGGGGTTGGATCGCGGCGTGCGGCCGATCGGGTTCTGGTCGACGTGGATCACCTTGCGCACCTGGTCCACGCCTTCCACGCGCGTGTGGCGGCCGGGTACGATGCGTGCACCGTTGAGCTTGTCGGCGAGCACCGGGTAAAGGATCGTGTTGACCAGCGAGGATTTGCCGGAGCCGGAGACGCCGGTGACCACGGTGAGCACGCCGAGCGGGAAGCTCACGTCGATGTTCTTGAGGTTGTTCTCGCGGGCACCCACGACTTTGAGCACCTGGGTCTTGTGGATCTTGCGGCGCTTGGCGGGCACGGCGATCTCTCGCCGGTGGGCGATGTAGTCGCCGGTGATGGAGCGCTTGGCTTCTATGAGGTGCTTGGCGGGGCCGGAGTAGATGACTTCGCCGCCGCGTTCGCCGGCGCCGGGGCCGATGTCGACCACCCAGTCGGCGCGGCGTATCGTGTCCTCGTCGTGTTCGACGACAATCAGCGTGTTGCCGAGATCGCGCAGGTGGTGCAGGGTTTCGATGAGGCGTTCGTTGTCACGCTGGTGCAGGCCGATGGACGGCTCGTCGAGCACGTACATGACGCCGACCAGGCCGGAGCCGATCTGCGTGGCGAGTCGGATGCGCTGCGCTTCTCCGCCGGACAGGGTGGCGGCCGCGCGCGAGAGGGTCAGGTAGTCGAGGCCGACGTCGTTCAGGAAGCCGAGTCGGGCCTTGATCTCCTTGAGCACTTCGCCGGCGATCAGCTGTGCCGAGCCTTCGAGTTTCAGGCCGTTGATCCAGGCGAGTTCGCGTACGACGGGCATGTCGCACACGTCGAAGATGGATTTTCCGTCCACGGTGACAGCGAGCACTTCGGGCTTCAGGCGGCGTCCGTGGCAGACCTGGCAGGGCACTTCGCGCATGTACGACTCGTAGTATTCGCGCATGGACTGCGAATCGGTTTCGTCGTGGCGTCGCATGAGCGTGCGGATCACGCCTTCGAAGCCGGTGGAGTATTCGCGCAGGCGTCCCCAGCGATTGCGGTAGGAGACGTTGACCTTGAAGTCGTGGCCGTAGAGGATGTCGTGCTTGACGTCGTCCGGCAGGCCCTTCCAAGGGGTCTTCATGGAGAAGCCCATTTCCTTGGCCAGACCTTCGAGGATGTGGCCGTAGTACTGGGAGGTCATCTTGGTGCCGCTCCACGGTTCGATGACGCCGTCGGCCAGTGACCTGTCCGGGTCGGAGATGATGAGGTCCGGGTCGATTTCCAGTTTGAAGCCGAGACCGGTGCAGGCGGGGCAGGCACCGTAGGGGGCGTTGAAGGAGAAGGTGCGCGGCTCGACCTCGTCGAGTTCGAGCGTGTGCCCGTTCGGGCAGCTGCGGTGTTCGGAGAACGGCTGGCGGCGGACCGGGCTGCCTTCCTCCTCGTCCACGAAGTCGATGATGATGCTGCCGTTGGCGAGCTTGAGGGCGGTTTCCACCGAGTCGGTCAGGCGTTGGCGGATGCCGTCCTTGACCACGAGTCGGTCGACCACGACCTCGATGGTGTGCTTCTTCTGCTTGGTGAGTTTGATGTCGTCGGACAGCTGCGTCATCTCGCCGTCGATGAGCGCGCGGGCGTAGCCGTCGGAGCGCAGCAGCTCGATCATATCCACGAACTCGCCCTTGCGGCCCTTGACCACGGGCGCGAGAATCTGGAATCGCGTGCGCTCCGGGTAGCCGAGCAGCGTGTCGACGATCTGCTGCGGGGTCTGGGAGGCGACGGGCTCGCCGCATTCAGGGCAGTGAGGGATGCCGGTGCGGGCGAAGAGCAGTCGCAGGTAATCGTAGATTTCGGTGATGGTGCCGACGGTAGAACGCGGGTTGCGGTTGGTGGTCTTCTGGTCGATGGAGACGGCCGGGCTCAGGCCCTCGATGAAGTCAACGTCGGGCTTGTCCATCTGACCCAGGAACTGGCGGGCGTAGGCGGATAGGGATTCGACGTAGCGTCGCTGGCCTTCGGCGAACAGGGTGTCAAACGCGAGCGAGGATTTGCCCGAACCGGACAGGCCTGTGAACACGACCATGCGATTGCGCGGAATCGCCAGGTCGACATTCTTGAGGTTGTGTTCGCGCGCACCCTGAATCGTGATCTTGAGATCGTTCGGGATGTGCGAGATATCAGCTACCAGCGAACCATCGTGTTCGATCAGCGGCGCCTTTTTGATCTCCCGGCTCAGGAAGGAGTCGCTGGTCATCACCTTTTCGACGATGACCTCACCGTTCTTGCCCTTGCTGGTTTTCGCGCCCGTTGCGCTTGTTGCGCGCCTTGCGCCAGTCTGCATTGCCGCCACAGCCACACCCCACCTTCCATCTCACCGTTCCCGCGCGCACGGTCATGCGCGCGCCAAATCTGTCCCAAGGATACCCGAACACACGACCAAATTCGAACGCTTGTTCGATGGCGTGTCAGGCCGGAAAACTGAACCAGAGTATGCAAAATTCCGGACCATCAGTGGACCGAAACGCAAGAGCCGGCCCCCAAGATACTCGGGGCGTCCGGCTCTCACTTCCATTTCCCCAGCGGGGTTGGCTTACCATGAAGTATACACGGTTTTAGGACATCAATCACTGTCGATGAACACTGTTCGAACATGGCCGAGGAATTCATCGTATCTTCCAGTACCGGCCTGGGCATCACCGTACGCTCCTAGCAGCTGATCAGGGAGCCATAGCCTTGCATCAGTCTCCCCTGCACAGAGTTCGACACGAATTGGCCCGATAAATCTGCGGCTTCTCAATCCATCGATGAAACGGATATCGTTCCTGTCCTGTGAAATCTCGCGCCGTTCAAGCACAAGCGTGTCCACGTTGTATTCTGTTTCCAGCAGAGGCAGAAGACGTTCCAAACATTTACGGCGAGCGCGTTCGGCGGTATTCCACTGGCTCATTGGTACCGCAGCCACAATGACATGATCAATGTCCATTGCAGCCATGGCATCAACGACTTTGCCACGCAATGATGGCCGCATGTCTCGCCAGTGCAATTTCCTTGCTCCTTTGGGCTTAAGCAACGCCAATCTTTGCCTTGTTTCGGTTTCCGTATCATCACATACGCATGCGCCCATCAAGTACATAGGCGAGGGAACTCCGGTTTTCCGCACACTCTCGTCACCCCAAGCGGTTGCCATGTTTGTCCCTTCTCGCGCAACGCAAAACAACAGTTCGATAGTATCGGATAGCAGTGCCGGACCTTGCAGCTATGCAATGCCGTTGCATTATTAATCGGAAGGCATAATGTGAGACGAGAAAAAGCTAAGCCGTTCTAGCTCTTGGCAACATCCCCAATCACTCAGCCTAAATCGGCAAATCCTGATTTTCAATGGACTCCACGGGGATGCCAAGCTTGCGTAATTCGTCAACTGCATCACGCATGGGAATGCGTTCCTGTTCGATACGCCGATAAGCGATTGTTTTGTCAGCACACAGTCGTTCATAAAGACGTCGCTCCGCCGATTGAAGGCCGGGCGTCGGCTTAGGCTCCCGCATAGCAATCTTCGCGCTGCGTTCAGTACGATCGGTACCAAATCTGTGGTACCGATCGTATGCATCGCAATCCATCAGGATGGAGTCGCATTCGATACCTGATTCACGTAATGTCGAAAGTATTTCCAGTCCATCCGCATCCATATCACCCCAATACACGATACGCATGTCACGCAGTGCAGGAACCGCAGGTACAGCATCGCTTACAGCGCGACCAGAACCCCATATGCAGATGCCCTGCGCAATCGGCGGCATAGTCTGATACGTGTCTTTGTTCTCAACGATGACAGCATATTTAATGCCGGATAACGCTTCGCCTTCCCACGGACACCATATGATGCGTTCGAGCTCAGCATCGTCGCGGACCGGATCGAGATAACGGAACCGCAGTTCGGTCGGCCGTTTTGACAGACCCAACGTTTCGACACCGAGCAGTCGGCAAATGGCCTTACGACGATTGGTTTTTGACTCATTCAGCCATTTGCCGCTGAATCCTGTCAGTGGAATCTGTCGCGGCGTCATACCGGTCACGTCATGATGCCTGAAATATCGAACTGCGCTGACAAGCAGATCGAAGTCGTCAGGCTGTTCATGGCCTGTCATGCGAGCGGCCGATTCGATTGTTTCCGGAGCAACGTCACAAGCAGCAACCAGACATGCTATGCGGCGGCGCGCTTCGCGACATTCCGCCGCCAGCGTACGACCAACCACACGCATGGCTATTGATTCGTCAGGAACGACGACTTTGGAGATCAGCTCGACAGAGGTGCCTATGGTGCGATGCTTGGTTATGATTTCGCAACCATTCTTGCTTGCCCATTGCCGTATCTCATTGTTGTTGTCATGCACCGCAATCGCATTGGTTTCCAAAAATGCTTGGTCCGGCAATCCCACCGGCACGGGAAATGGCCATGCCGGTTCGATGTCGTACATATGTGAACGCATATGTTTCTTCACGCATGTGGTGATCGCAGCGATGTCTTTCATGCCGGCCATAGTTCCCATCACCTGCTTTCGAACATCGTCGAGTCGAACCGAATCGTCTTAATACCGGCGACGCCAGGACTGCTCATTCGGCAACCCCGTCATCCTTCAATATATCCGACGATGATTCATCGTCCATGTCATTCTGATGCAGCACGGCCTCGCGCAGGGAGGTGAGGCCGGTGTCGGGGTCCTTGTAGGTCACGTAGGCCTTGGTGGAGACCTCGAGGATTTCGCCGGTCTTGCTTTCCGGGGCGGAGACGATGACCTGGAATCCGAGGCGCGGCAGCACCGTGAGGGCGCGCTGCGTGTAACGGCCGTCGGCCTTGATGAGCGCCTCGTCGAGGAACAGCGTGGTGTACGAGGGCTCGCTGGTCAGGCCGCCGCCGAGCAGGTAGATGAGCGCCGCGCCGTATACGAATGAGGTAAGCTCCTGCAAGGCGCCGCCCGAACGGCCGCCGGTGGAGGTGATGCGTTCATCCGGGCCGTCGGCATGATGCACGATGGCGTAGAAGGACGAGCGGCAACGCGGGTCGAGGTTGCGGGCGCCGTAGCTTTTCACGCCGTTCGCGTCCTTGACCTGCGCGAGTTCGGCGCGCAGCAGCCCGACCATCGGCGCGCAGGCCGCGAAAGCCTTGCGCGAGGCGTCGGAATCGTTGACGTCGGCGGATTTCCAATCGTTCAGGGTGCCGATGACGCGGATGAGCTGCGCCCAGAAGGTGCGCTCGGGACGGCGCACGTCCGCGTGCAGGGACAGGCTGCCGTGCTTGGGACCGAACTGCTGGCCTTTGAGCATGGCGTTGATGCGGTCAAGCTGGTCGTGGATGTCGCTGGCATCCGTGTCGATGGCGCGTTTGATGGTCAGGAAGCTCCTGAGCAGCTGTTCGAGGCAGCGCCGGTATTCGGCGTCGGTGGCGGCGACCACGGCCAGCTGGGTGAGGCTGGCGAGTTCGTCGAGATAGGACCGGTAGGACTCCACGCTCGCGGTCAGCGAATCATCGTCGGCCGCGTAGAGCGCGATGTAGGTGCTCATTTTCGATTCGACGCCGGTGCGTGCGGCATCGGCCTGGCCGTTCAGCAGGTTGATGCGGGAGGCCATGTCCTTGCCGATGCCGGCGATGGTGCGTTCGGGGAAGCTCTCCCCCGGCGCCTGCGTTCCTGCCGCGCCCGCGCCGATGATCATGTGCGCGCGCATGGCGGCGTCCGCCAGTCCGGCGAATCGGTTGTCGTAGGATTCGGCGAGCGCCGTCGTGACTTCGTCCGGCAGCGGGCCGGACGCGGCGTCATCGTCATTGTCGGCGGTGGCACCGGCGGCGTCCGTCGTGCCGGTGTCGGCATGGTCGCGCAGCCAGATGAGCGCCGCTTCGACGGCGCTGCCGGCGCGGGCCGCGGCCTGGTCGGATTCGATGCGCTGGCGTTCCACACGGTCGAGTTCGGCGTTCAGTTCGTCGCGCTGTTTGGCGAGTTCGGCGAGTTTGGGATCGTTTTTGATGGATGCGATGGCGTCCTGCGTGTCCGTGATGGTCCGTTGCGCGCCGGCGATGTCGATGCGCTCCCAGGACGTGTAGGCGAGCTGGTTGGCCAGTTCGAGTTCGCGGTGGAGGTTATCGGACTGTGTTTTGGCGGCCGTGTAGTCGGTGTCGGCTTGGCTGAGCGCGTTGCGGGCGGCGTCGACCTGCGCTGCGAGCGCGTTGAGGTAGGTTTCGTTGACGAATCCGATGACCTGGGCGCGGTCTTTGGTGCCGTGCTGGCCGCGTGCGCCGGATTTGATCTGACCGTCGGCCTGCACCTGACGGTTGGTGCGGTCGGTGTCGTCGATGGCGGTGACGCATAGGGCGTCGAATCGTTCGTCCTGGGTCTGCGAGCGCAGCCAGTCGGCGAAGGGCGAGTCGTCGCGGTAGCGCAGTTTGCCGGACAGCCAGTCGCCGTCCTGTTCTCCGGTGAGTATGTTCGCGTGCGCGCCGGTGTCGTCGTAGTGGCGTGCGGTGTCCACGAACTGCCAGGTGCGTCGGGGCATGGTGCGCGGGTCGATGGTGCTGACTTTGGCGGCGAAGCCCTGTTCGTGGCGCTTGTCGACGAGGATGGTCTGGGCGATGGGCGCGTAGGCGACGTTCATGGCGAGACGCCAGTCTTCCTCGTGTTCGTTCACGTCCATGAGTTCGGCCACGTACGGCAGTTCGGCGGGGGTGAGTCCGGTAGCGCGACAGAGCATGGCGCGGGTTTCGTCCATCTGCTGGGAGATGCGGGTGCGCTGGGAGCGTTGCCGGTCGAAGTCGCGTTGCAGTCGTTCGAGGTCGCCGCGTGCGCCGGCCCGCGCGTTGATGGCGGCGGTGAGGGCTTCCTCGCATTCGCCGTCTCGTTTGTTGTATTCGCGTTTGAAGTTCACGGCGTTGATGCGGCGTTCGTTCCAGGCCTGTTCGTCGCCGGGCAGCGTCTCGCAGATCCGCGAATGCGCCGCCCTGTTGCAGAAATACGCCAAGCAGACCGACACGTCGGTCGTCGTGATCGGCCATATCACCAAGGACGGCGTGATCGCCGGGCCGAAGATTCTGGAGCACATCGTGGACGTCGTGCTCCAGTTCGAAGGCGACAACAACAATGCGTACCGCCTGCTGCGCAGCATCAAGAACCGCTTCGGCGCGACGTTCGAGATCGGCGTATTCGAAATGCGGGCCGAAGGGCTGGTCGAGGTGAATAACCCGTCGGAAATCCTGCTGTCGCACTACGACGAGCCGCTAAGCGGCATCGCTGTCGGCCGTCGACGGCGCGCGCTCGTACCTGATCGAGACGCAGGCGCTCGTCAGCACGGCCGCCTACGGCACGCCCCAGCGCTCGGCCACCGGATTCGACTCGCGGCGGCTCAACATGCTGCTGGCCGTGCTCGAAAAGAGGGCCGGGCTGAAAATGTACCAAAAGGACGTTTTCCTGAACTTCGCGGGCGGATTCCGCATCAGCGACACCGGCCTCGATCTGAGCGTCGTGGCCGCCGTGCTGTCGTCCTATTTCGACCGTCCTGTCGGAGAAGACACCTGTTTCGCCGGCGAGATCGGCCTGTCGGGCGAAATCCGGCCCGCGCCGCGCAGCGAGCAGCGCATCAGCGAAGCGGCACGACTGGGCTTCGGGCGCATCGTCGTATCGGGCTATCTGCGCAAAAGCCTGCCGAAGCCGCCCGGAGGCATCCGGATCGCGTACGTCAACAAGATCGAGGAAATGGCCCGTGCCGTTTTCGGAGCGTGAAAAAACGTCTCCTTTCCGCTCCGGACCGAAGATGCGATCGCATCCCGACCGGATTCCGGGTCCGTGACCCCGAAACCGACACGAAAGACGACACCGGGATTCCGCGCCTTTGTTTCGCACCTCGCACGATTCCTCGCCGCCCGCCGCCTTCAGAAGGC
>OGQQ01001829.1_pt1 | contig 15276 bp, 13 predicted proteins | sample 1553281 | NCBI WGS metagenome assembly OGQQ01 (sample SAMEA2579937, study PRJEB22360) | human gut metagenome | biome: human gut; feature: human-associated habitat; material: faeces | place: Denmark | collected 2008/2010 | reverse complement strand
AGCCGGTCGGTCCCGGAGCGCAGGAATACAAAGCCGCGGATACTTCCGGCACCAGCGGAATCAGCACAGGGATTCCCGAATATGAACTGACCCTTACCCTCTCTGTGCAGCTCAAGGCAGAGCTGGAAGCGCGGGGATACACGGTCGTTATGACCCGTGAGAACAGCGACGAACCAAGAAGCTGTGTACAGAGAGCGGAGATTATGAACAATGCGGGCGCTGTTGCCTGTGTGCGGGTTCATGCCAACGGCTCTGAGGACACTTCAGTGCAGGGAGCCATGACAATCTGCAACACACCGGACAACCCTTATGCTCCGCAGCTTTATCAGGCCTCCAGAAATCTATCGGACTGTGTGTTGAATGGTCTGGTGAGTGCGACCGGATGTATCAGCCAGGGTGTCTGGGAGACAGATACCATGAGCGGCAATAACTGGAGCCAGATTCCGGTGACCATCGTGGAGGTCGGCTACATGACAAACCCGGAGGAGGATGTCAGACTTTCCCAGCCCGATTACCAGGCGCAGATTGTGCAGGGTATCGCAGACGGAGTGGACGCTTTTACAGAGTCTCTGTAGTGGCGACTGCTTCACAGACCTGATTCCAAATTGTCACTGGCGGTTTACGTGCAAGCACGCAGTGCGGTTTTGCGAATGGTGTAGGCGGAACTATAGCATTGACAGTACCTAAAATTCTGAAAAATATTGACTTTAAAGAATAAAAGTTCTACAATTATAGTATAAACAGACGAAAGGAGTGACGATTATGTCGGATATGCATGTTGGTGTAATTTTATTGGCAGTGACAGCACTTCTGCTCTGCTGGGTGGTAGCGGAATTTCAAATATATTCGGCAGACCACTCCATGGAAGAAGCCATAAAGAGACCTCGCGGAGCAGCAAGACGGGAACTGTGGAAATTAAACTTCTTAAGAGCGATTATGGATTCGCGTAAACTTAGGCAGGAAAAATTAAAAGAAGAAAACAAGACGGTTATATTAAAAGGCGCGGAAGAGAAGAAAAGCCGGAAAGAGAAAAATTTCTGAATAATTTTTATCAGGAAGTACCATTCGGCAGGGAAAGGGTTCCGGAATAATCAGTGAGACAGGAAGAACGATTATTTCGGAACCCCCTTTTTATGTATTCAAGAAGTAAATATATGGTATAATATCGATAGATATTATACCTGCGCCGATTTGCGTTCGACCGAAGGGAGAACTACCACAGCAAATCGTGTGCATCCTGCGGAGCGTAGTATGTCCGAAGGATATGGCATAAATTGCAAGAGCAGGTGAAAAAAGTAGTAGTAAGGAGGTTTCCATGAAAGCGATAAAATTGAGAGAGGGTTTTTACTGGACAGGTATCATTGACGACAAACTTCGGGTGTTTGACATCATCATGTACACAGAGTTTGGCACCACATACAACTCTTATGTGATGAAGACCGGAGACAAGACGGTGCTCTTTGAGACTGCGAAGGCGAAATTCTTTGACGAGTATCTGGAGAAATTGAAGGAAGTTATTGATGTGACGAAGATTGATTACCTGGTAGTCAGCCACACCGAGCCGGACCACGCGGGCAGTGTGGAGAAACTTCTGGATTACAGCCCGCAGATGAAGATTCTCGCCACCGGATGTGCCATCGGATTTTTGAAAGAAATCGTGAACCGGGATTTTGTGAGCATCCCGGTGAAAGACGGCGAGAAAATGACCATTGGAGATAGGACTCTAAGCTTTATGCTGGTGCCGAACCTCCACTGGCCGGATACAATGTACACGTTTATCGAGGAGGAGCAGATTCTCGTGACCTGTGACTCTTTTGGTTCTCACTACTGCCTGCCGGAGGTGGTTTCCGATAAGATTACGGCGGAGGACGATTATCAGAAGGCTTTGAAATATTATTATGACTGTATCATCGGACCATTTAAGCCCTTTATGTTAAAGGCGCTGGACAGAGTGGAAGGGATGGATATCACGATGATTTGTACCGGGCATGGACCAGTGCTGGTGGGCGACCGTATCCGTTCTGTCATGGAACAGTACCGGACATGGTCCACAGTTGTGAACCCGAACCCGAAGAAGACGGTCATCATCCCTTATGTGAGCGCTTATGGGTACACGAAGATGCTGGCGGAGAAGATAGCGGAAGGGATTTCGGACAGCGGAGACATCGATGTGAGAGCTTACGATATGGTGGAGGCAGATGCGGCGAAGGTAAACGAGGAGCTCCTTTTCGCAGATGGAATCCTCTTTGGTACTCCGACCATTGTGGGAGAAGCGCTGCGCCCTATCTGGGATTTGACCTTGAATATGTTTGCCGGGACCCATGGCGGGAAACACGCGGCGGCATTTGGAAGCTACGGCTGGAGCGGCGAGGGAGTGCCTCACATCACCGAGAGGCTGAAACAGCTGCGGATGAAGGTGTCGGAAGGATTTAGGGTGCGCTTCAAACCGTCCGAGGCGGATTTGGTGAGCGCGTATGAGTATGGCTATCAGTTCGGCTGTGTCGTACAGGACAAGGAGCCTACTCTTCCTAAGAAAAAGGGCGCGAGGTCTCTGGTGAAATGTCTGGTGTGCGGGGAAATCTTTGACTCATCCCTGGAAATCTGTCCGGTGTGCGGCGTGGGTAAAGAGAACTTTGTCCCCGTGGAAGATACAGACAGCGGATTTACGAACAATACAGAGGAATATTATGTTATCCTTGGAAACGGCGCGGCTGGCTTTAACGCGGCGAAAGCAATCAGAGAGCGGGATAAGACGGGGGCAGTGGTGATGATTTCCAACGAGCCTTATCCGTCCTACAACCGCCCCATGCTGACGAAATCCATTGTTGCAGGGCTGACGGCAGAGCAGATTGCCATTGAGGGACAGGCTTGGTATGAGGAAAATAAAGTTTACCAGATGCTTGGGCGTCAGGTGGAAAAGATTGATACGCAGAAACAGGAAGTTTGCCTGGATGACGGAAGCAAGGTGCATTTCACCCGTCTCATCTATGCTCTGGGAAGCGAGTGTTTCGTGCCGCCGATGGAAGGCAGCACTCTGCCCGAAGTGGTGGCAATCCGCAGGCTTACAGACGTGGAGAAGGTAGAAGGTCTGATGAAGGAAGCGAAACACGCTGTTGTCATCGGCGGGGGCGTTCTGGGACTGGAGGCAGCCTGGGAACTGAAAAAAGGCGGTCTGGATGTGGAAGTGCTGGAGGTGGCTCCGGTGCTGATGGGACGCCAGCTTGACGCAGGCTCCGCGGAACTCTTAAAGAAGATAGCTGAGAAAAACGGCGTGAAGATTCACACGGGAGTGTCTGTGGCGGCAATTGAAGGAAAGGACCATGTGACCGGAGTGCGGCTTCAGGACGGCACGGTTTATCCGGCAGAGTTAGTCATTGTGTCTGCAGGTGTGCGCGCTAACACAGCTCTGGCAAATGAGGTTGGACTGGATACGGACCGGGCGGTCATTGTCAATGCAAAGATGGAGACCAGTGTGCCGGGCATCTATGCGTGCGGAGACTGCGCGCAGTATCAGGGCATGAACTATGCCATCTGGCCGGAAGCATCTGAACAGGGCAGGGTAGCCGGGGCGAATGCGGCAGGTGAGGAGACGGAGTACAAACCAGTGTCCGCAGCGCTTACTTTCCACGGGATGAATACCGCGCTCTTTGCGGCTGGGGACAACGGGAAGAACCCGAATCTTCTGTATAAGACGGTGGAATTTCAGGATATGGGGAAAGGGCAGTATCATAAATACTATTTCCTCAACAACCGTCTGTGCGGCGTGATTTTGCTGGGTGACCTCTCCGCCATGGCGAAGCTTACCGCTGCGCTGGAAAAGGGAGCATCCTATAAGGAAGTCATGGAAGGATAAGGACGTGAAACTGGACAGGAAAAACAAAATACTGATTGGCATTACATTATTTTCCATGTTTTTTGGGGCGGGAAATCTGATTTTCCCGCCATTTCTGGGAAATATGGCAGGAAAAGCCTCGATATTGGCATTTCTGGGATTCGCTCTGAGCGCGGTCTGCCTGCCGGTGTTGGGGGTGATTGCCGTGACGAAGGCATACGGACTCCAGAAACTGGCGTCGAGGGTACATCCTGCATTTTCCAGAGTTTATATAATGATATTATATCTTGCGATTGGACCGTGTCTGGCTATCCCCAGGACGGCGAGTACCTCTTTTTCCATGGCTGTCCCGCCTTTTGGTGAATTTGGAGATTCTCTGTGGATAATCAGACTTCTATACACTGTTGTTTTCTTTGGGGCAGCTTATGTGGTGGCTCTGCATCCGGAGAAACTGACGGAATATTTAGGAAAAAGGCTGACCCCGGTACTGCTTGTTCTAATCGTAATTATTTTTGCGGCAGTCTGTTTTCACCCGGTTTCCGGGATGGCGGCAGCAACAGAAGGATACCGGGTGCTTCCCGCAGTCCGCGGATTCCTGGACGGATATCAGACCATGGATACTTTGGCAGGGCTGAATTTCGGGATGATTGTTGTGATGAACCTGCGGGAAAAGGGGATAAAAAGCGACAGAGATTTAGTGAGGGAGACCATGTCTGCAGGTTGGATAGCCGGAGGTGTACTTTTTCTGGTATATGCGATGCTGACATTTATCGGCGTCAGTGCAGGCGCGAGATTCGGGGCGGCAGCAAACGGAACAGAGACACTGACTGGGGTAGTCTCCTTTCTGTTTGGGAAAGCGGGGGCTCTGATACTGGCGGTGATTTTTGTGATTGCCTGCTTTAATACCTGTGTCAGTTTGCTGAGTTGCTGCGGGAAATATTTTCAGGAAGTATTTCCCCGTGTGGGCTACACCGGATGGCTGCACATTTTTGCCTTTATCTCCGTGCTGATAGCAAATGCGGGATTGGATGCCATACTGAAGGTCTCTGTCCCGGTCTTAAATACAATTTATCCGCTGGCAATCCTGCTGATTTTTCTCTCCTGCGTGCAGCGCCTGCTGGGGAGATATCCGGCGGTCTACCCGCCAGCCGCTCTGCTGTGCGGAGCTGCCAGTGTGGTTTCCGTCCTGGATGCCCAGGGGGTACAACTCCCGGTGCTGACAGGAGTTTTGCGCAGACTTCCGGCTTATGGGGCGGGCTTTGGCTGGCTGATTCCCACTCTGGCGGGGATTGCTGTCGGGGTGTTGATTTCTGTAGGGCGCGGCAGAGTGCTAAAATCCCGCTAAGTCACCTTGTGGCTGCATGAATGCTGTGGTAGAATAAGGCAACACTGTAAGCAGTAAGCGTGAAGGAGAGAAGAATGGACCTGGATAAAAAGACGATGAAAAAATTGAGGGAACTGATTGTATTTACCATAGTCATTTTGATAGCACTGTGGAAATACGAGGTGGTGCTGGCGGGAGTCCGGTACGTGTTCGGAATCATTTTCCCCTTTCTTTTAGGCGGCGCCATCGCCTTTGTGCTCAATGTCCCCATGAGCTTTCTTGAAAAGCAGATATTTGGCGGACGGAAATGGACAGAAAATAAATATATGAAGAAGCTGCGGCGCCCGCTCTGTCTGGTGCTCACCATAGTGGGCGTGCTGGGGATTGTGGTGCTGGTGATGTCGGTGGTGATACCGGAGCTGGGAAAGACCTTCCTCTCTCTTGGCATGAGCATCAGCGACTTTGTGCCGAGGGCGCAGAAGTGGTTAGAAGAAATTTTCGTGGACAATAAAGAGATTGCGGTATGGCTGGATAATCTGAATATGGATTGGAATAAGATTATTAACAGTGCTGTGGAATTTTTCCGCAACAGCGCGGGCAGTGTGGTGAACTCGACCGCATCCGCGGCGGGCAGCATTGTGAGCGGTGTGGCGACATTTTTCATCGCCTTTGTCTTCGCCTGCTATATTCTTTTGCAGAAGGAGAAGCTGACGGTTCAGATTCACAAGGTGATGTATGCCTATCTGCCGGAAAACAGGGTGGAGTGGCTTCTGGATGTCTGCTCGCTCACCTATAAGACTTTTTCCAGCTTCCTTGCCGGACAGTGTTTGGAGGCTTTGATTCTGGGGACGATGTTCTTTATCGTGATGACAATTATCAACATGCCTTACGCGCTGCTGGTGGGAATCCTCATTGCCTTTACCGCGCTGATACCGATTTTCGGCGCCTTCATCGGATGCTTTGTGGGAGCGTTCCTGATATTTATGGTAAATCCTATGAAAGCGCTGATATTTATCGTCATGTTCCTCGTGCTTCAGCAGATAGAAGGCAACCTGATTTATCCAAAGGTGGTGGGAAATTCGGTGGGACTTCCCTCCATCTGGGTGCTGGCGGCGGTCAGCATCGGCGGCAGCCTCATGGGCGTGGTCGGTATGCTAATTTTTATTCCCATTGTGTCGGTCATCTACAGTCTCTTCAGGAGAAGTGTCTACAAAAGGCTGGAGAAAAAGGCGATACATTTTGAGTGATTCCCTATTTGTTTCATTGCGCCCGGATGTTTCGCGCATAGACAGTATAGCCCGGTAAACCCGTCTTATGTCAGCCCCGGCATCTCTGCAGGGGCATTATCCGGCGCCTGCCCTGTGAAGGTGTGGAATATCTGCAGAACGCACTGGTGCAGATACGGCAGATATTTCTCCATGGGGACAGGCTGATTGTAGAGGATGCAGCTGTAGCAGGTGGAGCTGATTAATTCAATGATGGTGAAGAACATAATTTCCGGTTCCCGGCATGAAATGCCGTTTTTTGTCATACATTCCAGATAATAGTCATAAAATGGGACGGTTTCCTGTGGCACGTTGCCGGAGAATACATTGCGGAAAATCCCCCAGGACAGGTTCTTTGCGATAAACCGTAAAAGGCTGGGCTGTGCCTGAAGGCGCTCGATGATATAATCTGTAAGGAAAAGGAGCTGCTCTTCAAAATCGGTGGTTTCTGAATTAGCAAGGGCGATGTGGGCATCGGAAAAAAGCTGCCCTGCTTTGTAGGCAATCAGCTTGTCCCGCAGGTCATACTTGTCTTTGAAATAGAGATAAAAGGTGCCTTTGGCAAGTCCGGCTCGCTGTACGATGTCGGCGATGGTTGTCTTGGCAAAGCCTTTATCTGTAAACAGTTCAAATGCGTTCTGAAAGAGCGCATTTTTCTTTTCTGTTTTTTTCATTTCTAATTTGCCCATTTAATATCATTCCTCCCGTTATACTACAAAAAAGATATGATGTTTCTATTATTATCACCTCTGCACAGGAAAATGTCAACAAAAATGACCAAAGTTCAATTTTAATATTGACTATTGGTCATTTTTGCGTATAATGATACAGTGACAGGAAAATAAAAGACAAAATGTTGATTATTATTCACTGTGAAGAAAAGTGAAATGAGGAGATGATTGGATTGGTAAAGGCAGGAAAATGGATAGCCAGACACAGGATACTCATTCTGATTATCGGGATTCTGTTGTTAGTGCCCTCTGTATTTGGGATTGCGGCGACAAAAGTCAATTATGAGCTGCTAAGCTACCTGCCGGAAGATTTAGAGACAGTAAAAGGGCAGGATATTTTAGTGGATGAGTACGGTATGGGTGCATTCTCCATGGCAATGGTGGAGGGTATGGCTCCCAAGGATGTACAGAAGCTGAAAACAGAATTTGAGGAGGTGCCTCATGTCAGCGATGTACTCTGGTACGATGACGTTGTGGATATCTCACTTCCGGTCGAGATGATTCCCCAGGATATTCGGAAGGTTTTCAGCAGCGAGGATGCCACCATGCTGCTGGTGCTGTTTGACAATACGACTTCGTCCGACGAAGCTATGAACGCATTGACAGAGATTCGTCATATCGCGGACAGACAGTGTTTCATCGGCGGGATGACAGGAATCGTCACAGATATAAAGGATTTGTGTATGCAGGAACTCCCTGTGTATGTGCTGATTGCCACAGCGCTGGCATTTTTGATTCTGGAACTGACCGGGACGTCCTTCCTGGTCCCGGTGTTCCTGCTTTTGAGCATCGGCGCGTCAATCCTGTACAATATGGGGAGCAATGTTTTTCTGGGGGAGATTTCCTATATTACACAGGCGCTGACGGCAGTACTGCAATTGGGTGTCACTATGGACTATTCCATTTTTCTGCTGAACAGCTACGAGGAAAATAAGAGGAGGTTCCCCGGTGAAAAGGAGCGGGCGATGGGGCATGCTATTGCCAATACATTCAAATCCGTGGTGGGGAGTTCTGTGACAACGGTCGCCGGGTTTGCCGCGCTGTGTTTTATGACTTTCGCTCTCGGAAAAGACATGGGAATTGTCATGGCAAAAGGTGTTGTTATCGGTGTCATTTGCTGTGTTACATTTCTTCCCGCTCTGGTGTTGATTTTTGACGGAGCCATCGAAAGGACGAAACACCGGCAGCTCATCCGGAATCTGGATAAACCTTCTGCTTTCATTACCAGACATTATAAGGTATGGATTCTGCTCTTCGTGGTGCTGCTGTTTCCGGCTGTCTATGGAAACAATCATACGGAAACTTACTATAATATCGCGCAGTCACTGCCGGAGGACCTTTCCTCCAATGAGGCGAATGAGAAGCTGAAAGAAGACTTTGACATGGAAAATCTGCACATGATACTGCTGGATAAGGACACGGGGGAAAAGGAAAAGAACCTGATACTTTCTGGGATAGATGAGGTGGATGGGGTTAAATGGACGTTTGGCCTCAACAGTATCGCGGGTCCTGCTATACCGAAATCCGTGGTGCCGGATGATGTCAGAGAGATAATGCAGAGTGAAGACCATGAATTACTTTTTGTCTGCTCGGAATATGAGGCGGCAACGCCGGAGATGAACCGGCAGATATCGGACATTGAGCGCGTTGTCAGAAATTATGACAAAGATGCGTTGGTGATTGGCGAAGCGCCGATGATGAAGGACTTACAGGACGTGACGGACCGGGATTTGAAAGTGGTAAATGCGATTTCAATTATCGCTATTTTCCTTATTATTCTGATTGTGTTCCGCTCCCTGCTGCTCCCCGTTATCCTGGTGTCGGTCATTGAGTTTGCCATTTTTGTGAATATGGCAATTTCCTATTATCAGGGAGTGAGTCTGCCCTTTGTGGCGAGTATCGTGATTGGCACGATTCAGTTAGGAGCGACGGTGGACTATGCCATCCTGATGACAAGCCGCTATCAGAAGGAGCGCCTGAGAGGTCGGGAGAAAAAGGAGGCAATCTCCATTGCCCATAAAACGAGCATGCTCTCCATCATCAGCAGCGGGTTGAGCTTCTTCGCGGCGACCTTCGGCGTGGCGTGCTGTTCCGAAGTAGATATGATTGGGGCGATTTGTACTCTGCTCGCCAGAGGTGCCATCATCAGTATGAGTGTGGTTATTCTGGTGCTTCCGGCGATGTTTATGATTTTTGACAGAGCAATCTGTAGATTAACCATCGGTTTTCCAAGAAAACAGAAAGAGAAAACCGTGGCGGTAAATTCCTGAAGGAGGTAATGACGATGAAAAACAGAGAATTTCAGACACTGATAGCGGGGGTGCTTCTGGCGGCATTGATGGCGGGAAGCTTAGCGCCGGCATCTCTGTACGCGAAGGAAGGGGAAAAGGAGGCGGCTATTCAGTACGACAGCGCAGGCAGCGGACAGACGGTATCAACTCAGACGCAGGAAGATGCGGGAACGGAAAAGGCGGTTCCTGTAAAGGAAGAGACGGTCTATGCGAAAGTGGACGGACAGGGAGCGGTGAAATCGGTTATCGTATCCGACCAGCTCAGGAATGTATCGGGAAAAACAGAGATTGAAGACATGTCAGACCTGACAGATATCGAAAATGTAAAAGGGGATGAGACGTTCACGGCTGATGGAAAGATGATTACCTGGAATGGCAGCGGGGAAGATATCGTATATCAGGGGACAACAGAAAAAAGCCTCCCGGTAGGCGTGGAGGTTTCCTACGAGCTGGACGGGAAAACTGTCAGCGAGGAGGAACTGGCGGGAAAGAGCGGTCATCTTGTCATACATTATTCTTATAAGAATACATCCCGTCAGGATTCCGGAGAATATGTTCCTTTTCTGATGGTCACGGGGATGGCGTTTGACGCAGAGACGTTTGCCAATGTGACCGTGCAGAACGGAAAACTGCTGTCCGATGGGACGCGGGATATGGCAGTGGGAATCGGACTGCCGGAGCTTGGGGAAGAACTGGGAACAGATGCCATCGATATCCCGGACTATTTTGAGGTGGAGGCGGACGTGACGGATTACCAGTCGCCGGAGGTCATCACGATAGCGCTCAATGATGTTTTTTATGAAGAAAATATGGGAGCGCTGACGAGCGTGGAAGATTTAAACAATTCTTTATCTGCGCTGGACAGCGCGGCAGCCCAACTGGTGAGCGGCAGCGGAGAACTGAAAACCGGGCTAGATACACTGCTCGCTTCGTCGGGGACTCTGGTGGATGGAGTGCAGGCACTTGTAAATGGAGGCGATACGCTGGCGGCTGGCACGGGAGCGTTGGTATCTGGCGCATGGCAGGTGTCGGACGGATTGGTGAGTGCAAGCGGGCAGGTGGCTTCTGTGCTGGCGCCGGGAGTGGAAAGCCTGAATACAGGAGTCGGTCAGATGGAAGAAGCGTTGGGCGCAAAGCTGCCCGAACTTTCCCAGGGAGTGGATGCACTGTACAATGGCATCAATGCGGCGGCAGTCGGGGCAAAGACTCTGGATGAGAGCCTGGATACCGCGGCGGCAGGAGCGGTGGCGCTGAGTCAGGGAGTGTCAGCTCTGGCGGATAATTCCGGTTTGCTGTCAGCCGGGGCACAGTCGGTCTATGACTACCTCTGCGCCCTGCCTTATACAACAGGGGCAACCGGCGCCGCGGCGGATACGACTTCCAGCCAGGATGAGATAAGCAGCCTGCAGGGACTCATTGACAGCGGAGCAGTGACGGGAGATACAGCAGCTGCGCTGGAGTCGGTCATTGCGTCCCTGGGTGCCGACCAGGGAATCCGGGATTCCCTAAATGCGGCACAGACAGCGGGCATTACTGTGGACCCTGAGGTTCTGGCAGCGGCGGAAGCGGTGAAGGACGGAGTTTATCAGATGAATCAGGCGCTTGTGGGAGAAGCAGGGCTTGCCGCCGGAGCGCAGGGGCTGAGCTATGCGTTGAGCGAAGAGGGCGGAATCGGATATGGCGTTTCCCAGCTCAGCGCGGCATTGAATGAGGGGGATGCGCAGACGGGGATTCCCGGCATTGCCTCCGGTATAGCTTCTCTGGAGGCGGCAGTCAACGGGGAGGATGGACTTACAGGGCAGGTATCCTCAGGGCTTTCCCAGTTAAAGAGCGGCACAGAAAGTCTGGTACAGGGAGTCAACGGGGAAAACGGGCTCTCCGAAGGGCTCTCCCAGCTCAGTGCAGGCGCCGGGCAGGTGGCAGCGGGAGCGAAGGAGGTAAGCGACGGCGCCTTTACGCTCTCCCAGGGACTTGGCACTTTACAGAGCGGCAGCGCTGCCCTCACAGACGGAGTGACTCTGCTGGATGAAGGCGCGTCCGAGCTGAGCAGCGGCATGGTAGATTTCTATGAAGAAGGTATCTCTAAACTGGTGGACGCGTTTGAAGGAAATATAGGAGAATTGCTGGAAAAATTAAATGATATGCAGGGCGCGGCTGAAAATTATAAAAATTTCAGCGGCATTTCCGGGCAGATGGACGGAACAGTGAGATTTATCTTCATATCAGAATGAAAATAAAGCGTTTGGCTCGCATCCGTTCTGCTGGCTGAGTCGTGGCTTCGAAGTGCATAAGTATAGCCAGCGTCATCCCCGCGGATTCAATAAAAGGCTTGACTTCCATTACACGCTGTGATACAATTTTCTGGCGAATGGAAGTAGGTCTTTTTTTTATGCCTAAAAATGGATGGCTTCGCAACCATCAGTAACACGTAGGGAATATGTTAAAAGCGAGGTGGAAGTTGTGCGCACAAGAATCACATTGGAATGTACGGAGTGCAAGAACCGTAACTACAACATGATGAAGGATAAGAAAACACATCCGGAACGCATGGAGACGAAAAAGTACTGTAAGTTCTGCAAATCACACACACTGCACAAAGAGACGAAATAGTCGCCGGAAGGAAGTGGACGTATGAGTGAGAAGAAAACTCAGAAGAAAAGCTGGTTCAAAGGACTTAAAGCAGAGTTCAAAAAAGTCATTTGGCCAGACAGGATAACACTTGCAAGGAAGACGGCGGCAGTCATCGTAACCACCGTATGTTTGGGAGCCATCATCACAGTGATTGATGCAATCTTAAAATACGGAATTGATTTTTTGGTGAAATAGCCGGACTCAGAGCAGAAAGGTGATTTTATGTCAGAGGCAAAATGGTATGTGGTCCATACCTATTCAGGGTATGAGAACAAAGTAAAAGCGAACATTGACAAGACCATTGAAAACCGTCATCTGGAAGACCAGATTCTGGAAGTGCGGGTTCCCATGCAGGAAGTCGTAGAACTGAAGAACGGTGTCCAGAAAGCGAGCCAGAAAAAGATGTTCCCCGGATATGTGATGATTCACATGATTATGAATGACGACACCTGGTATGTCGTGAGAAATACACGGGGTGTCACAGGGTTTGTCGGTCCGGGGTCCAAACCGGTTCCCCTGGAAGAGGGAGAAATGGCAAGGCTCGGAATCAGACAGGAGAACGTGGTCGTGGACTTCGCCGTGGGAGACACTGTCACCGTATTGAGCGGAGCATGGGAAGGAACTGTCGGCGTGATTCAGAGTATGAACGAGCAGAAACAGAGCCTGTCTATCAATGTAGAGCTGTTTGGCCGTGAAACTCCGGTTGAACTAAGTTTTTCAGAAGTAAGAAAGATGGATTGAAAATGAGTGGGAGGGATACAAAATCCCGCCAATACCACAAGGAGGTAATGAACAATGGCAAAAAAAGTAGAAGGTTATATCAAGTTACAGATTCCTGCTGGAAAGGCAACACCGGCACCACCGGTTGGTCCTGCGCTTGGTCAGCACGGAGTCAACATCGTTGAATTTACAAAGCAGTTCAACGCCAGAACAGCAGACCAGGGAGACTTAGTCATCCCGGTTGTCATCACAGTTTACAATGACAGAAGCTTCAGCTTCATCACAAAGACACCGCCGGCAGCAGTCCTCATCAAGAAGGCATGCAACATCAAATCCGGTTCCGGTGTACCGAACAAGACAAAAGTGGCAACCATCACGAAAGCACAGATTAAGGAAATCGCAGAGCTGAAAATGCCAGATTTAAATGCTGCGACAATAGAAGCGGCAATGAGCATGATCGAAGGAACATGCCGTTCCATGGGCGTGACTGTAGAGGAATAAATCTGTAGATTCAAGGTGACTGATAATGTCAGTGGGAGGGGTTCGTTCCCGCCAATACCACAAGGAGGTTATATAAATGAAACGAGGAAAGAAATATATCGAAGCTGCCAAACTCATCGAGAGAGGAAATCTTTACGATAAAGAAGAGGCAGTTGCATTAGTAAAGAAAGCAGCAGTAGCAAAATTTGACGAGACAATCGAAGCTCATATCAGAACAGGATGTGACGGACGTCACGCTGACCAGCAGATTCGTGGTGCAGTTGTACTTCCTCACGGAACAGGTAAAAAGGTTCGTATCCTTGTATTTGCAAAGGATGCTAAAGCAGATGAAGCGACAGCAGCCGGAGCAGACTATGTAGGAGGCGACGAGCTGATTCCGAAGATTCAGAACGAGGGATGGCTGGACTTCGATGTTGTTGTCGCTACACCGGACATGATGGGCGTTGTAGGACGTCTGGGACGTGTACTTGGACCGAAAGGTCTTATGCCGAACCCGAAAGCCGGAACAGTTACAATGGACGTGACAAAAGCGATTAACGATATCAAGGCTGGTAAGATTGAGTACAGATTGGACAAAACAAACATCATCCATGTGCCAATCGGTAAGGCTTCCTTTACCGAAGAACAATTAGCGGACAACTTCCAGACGCTTATCGATGCAATTAATAAAGCAAAACCGGCAGCAGTAAAAGGTCAGTATTTAAAGAGCATTACACTGACTTCTACAATGGGACCTGGAGTGAAGGTCAATCCGTTGAAGCTGGCGTAATTCACTCGGACAAAAGGCTATGCGGCGGTTTGGCTGAACTGCCGCGAAAAAATTTAAAACTTCTTGACAAGAAAAATAAACCGTGCTATTTTATATTAGTAACTGCCGAAGACAGCAGGTGCCGCAAGGCATAAGGAGAAAACGCCTGCCGAGGACGAGTGAAATTCTAGCAATGAATTTGTAAACCTCTGTGTCTTCAGGCGCAGAGGTTTTCTGTTATAGATAGAAACCCCTCCGGGTATCAGGCAGTATACGCAAATAAAATAAGGAGGTGTACCAGAAAGTGGCAAAAGTTGAATTAAAACAACCAATCGTAAACGCAATTGCAGAAGAGATTAAAGATGCAGAGTCAGTTGTTCTTGTAAACTACCGCGGTCTTACTGTAGCGCAGGATACAGAACTGCGTAAACAGCTCAGAGAAGCAGGCGTAATCTACAAAGTTTATAAGAATACGATGATGAAGAGAGCTTTCGAGGGAACAGTATGTGAAGGTCTCGAAGAACATCTGGAAGGACCGAGCGCAATCGCTATCTCCAAGGATGACGCGACTGCACCGGCAAGAATCCTTTGCAATTTTGCTAAGACAGCAAATGCACTGGAGTTAAAAGGCGGTGTCGTAGAAGGAACTGTTTATGACACAGCAGGATTGACAGAGCTTTCCAAGATTCCGTCAAGAGAAGAACTTCTCTCCAAACTGCTTGGAAGTATCCAGTCACCAATCGCAAACTTCGCCCGTGTTATCAATCAGATTGCAGAGCAGGGTGGAGCTGCAAATTGCGAAGCTGCACCTGCTGAGGAAGCAGAAGCAGCACCGGCAGAAGAGGCAGCACCGGCAGAAGCAGCTGCTGAAGAAGCTCCGGCACAGGAGTAAGTATCAGCCTGATTTAGAACAGGCGGCGTAAATAAAAATGAAATGATATGGAGGAAATGAAAATGGCTAAGTTGACAACAGCTGAAATGATTGAAGCAATCAAAGAGTTATCAGTATTAGAATTAAATGAATTAGTAAAAGCTTGCGAAGAAGAATTCGGTGTATCTGCAGCAGCAGGTGTTGTAGTTGCAGCAGCAGGCGGAGAAGCAGCAGCGGCAGAAGAGAAAGATGAGTTCGATGTAGAGCTTGTATCTGCTGGTTCTTCTAAGGTTAAAGTAATCAAAGTTGTTCGTGAGATTACAGGACTTGGACTCAAAGAAGCAAAAGAGCTTGTTGACGGA
>OGQQ01001826.1_pt1 | contig 15319 bp, 19 predicted proteins | sample 1553281 | NCBI WGS metagenome assembly OGQQ01 (sample SAMEA2579937, study PRJEB22360) | human gut metagenome | biome: human gut; feature: human-associated habitat; material: faeces | place: Denmark | collected 2008/2010 | reverse complement strand
TGGGGTATTCATATATAATAATGTATAATATTGCTGTGTTAAAGGATAGGTACATGAAAATTCGGATTCCGCCATAAACGGCGGAACCTGCTTATCTTGTCGAAAGAATATGGTACTTCCTTCGAATAAACTGCATGTAATTATATACAGTCTTTTCACATATTCGGGGAAGATCCGGATGGCTTTCCCTTAAATAGTCATGGACACGACTGCTGGAAATGGAAGGGAAACAGGTGAGAAGGGATACGACTTCCTGCTCATAGGCATGAAGTTTACACAGGCGTATGTTCCGGCATTCCTGGAAAAGTTCTTCCGAACTCAAATGTTGAAGATGCCTGACGCTATCACGCGAGATGCCAAGACGTTGCGCCGTCCTTGTTATGTTAAGACCTCGCGAGCGGAGATCAAGGACATTATTCCATAATGTGTACTTTTTTGTTAAATTTGCCGCATCCATAATCTATTAGATAGACTTCGTAACTGGGACATTCCAGATTACGAATGTTTGATGCAGCTAAGTTACTGCCCGCATTTTTAATTAATAGAGGCGCTATTAACTCAAATAGTTCTATCATATTATGTATATCCCCATTTCCACAACCTCCCTCTGAAAACATATTTGAAACTTTTTCTGTTTTTCCGTTTCTAAAACGAAATTCATCATAAGGAACACCTAAAGGATTATTTGCCTGAAAAAGTGTTATAAATGTATTTATTTGCTCCTTTGAGATATTTCTTCTCAAAAAATCCAAAACCTTGAATGTATTGTCAATTCTTCTCTGCTCATTGTTTAATGAAAAGGAGCGTATGGTTATAACTCCTCCTATTATTCCAAATAGAAAAAGTAGCCATATTCTAAGTTCTTCCCAATTTATAAATGATATTAATTCCTGTATGTTTATATTATCCATCTTGGCATTTTTTTATCATTATGCAAAATTAAAAAAATAATCTCCACCTGCATTGCTACAAATGGAGATTTATTCATTACAGCAAATTCTTCATTGCTTCATCTACTTGCTCGTTGTCGAAGCTATCCAAATATATTTGAGTAGTCGCCAAGTCTGAATGACCCAATGCTTCACTTATCAATGCAATGTTTACTCCCGATTTCTTAAGAACACTCGCGAATGAATGGCGAGCGACATAGGTTGTTAAGTTGGCTTCAACTCCAAGCTGTGCGGCAAGTAGTTTTAGATTCTTATTGACCTTTCCTAATATCTTATGTATTCTGTTCTGCTTTTGTAGGGCGGTCTTGTGTATCTTGCTATCCAAAATAGGAAAAAGATAGCCTTTACTCTCTTTTGAGTATTTTTCAATTATTAGCATGGCCTCTTGTGGTATTCCTATTTTAATCAGTTTCTTTGTTTTTTGACGAATATAGTGTAATCTGCCATTCTGAATATTCTCGTTTGTTAGATTAGCTATATCAGTGAAATTGATTCCACCGCATAGATAACTGAACACGAATATGTCTTTGCTCAACTCCATGTACTGCTGTTTTCCAATAGGCTGCACCTCTGTTGTGAATTTCAGCACGTCTGTTTTGGCAATGGCTCTCTTTTGAGTTGTGGTATCGAACTTGTTGACTTTGTACTCATCAAACGGATAATCGGACTTCCGGGCGCACTTAGCTTTGATAGCTTTATTATATGTACTCCGGAGCGTGCGAAACATTAGGCTTATGGTAGTTTCTTTGTTGTCTTTGGAACGTAGCCATTTCTCATATTTGTTAAGCCAAGAAGTATCTATATCACTGAAAGGTATATCTATTTTGCCTTTCGTGAACACTTTAAGCGAGTTGAAAGAACTTTTATAGATAAGACGGTTGCCGCATTTATCCTCACGTGTGTATTGCTCTATCAATTCGTGGTAGAATTCACTAACGGTTTTCAGTTCAAACTTGGTATGCTCATTATTGAGTAGGGTAGTAGTGGTATATTCTTTCTGTTCGATATTCAACTCTAACATTCGCTGTTGAAGTTCCCGTTGCTTATCCAAGATAATCTTTTGGATATATTCTTTGTTAGGGCAGTTCGGTTTAGGCTTGTTTCGTGTAAAGTCCCAATATTTAGGATTGACGGATATGCCTAAACTCTGCATAGTCCGTTTGCCGCTTTTGGCTACTCTTACCATTAAGGGGGATTCTCCATTTGCTAAAGTTTTCCACTTGTAGCACACTACGTTGATTACTGCACTCATAAAATTTTTGGTTGACTTCTTGGTTGACTTCAACCGCATAGTTTCGTGCAGATTCAGCATTCTCTAAAAACAAAAATCAGATAGAAATCTTGCGATAACTATCTGATTTTCAGAAGAGCGGAAGACGGGGCTCAAACCCGCGACCCTCAGCTTGGAAGGCTAATGCTCTTCTGCGGCTGCCAAAAGCTGCGCTTTCGTCAGCAACCAACTGAGCTACTTCCTTTTATGATAGCTATCTTTAGAATCTGATTCTATTTAGAAACTATTGGTTGACGTCTTGGTTGACTTTTAAGGTCAAGTGCCAAGAATGGTTCATAATAAATAAATTAATAATCTCTTTTGCAGAATAAACCTGCATTGCAAAAATAGCAATTATAAAATGAAGTTTCAACTATCTATATAGTTATTCAAAGTAATCATAGTACTTTTTTGAATTGGGGTCTATAAAACTAACTTTTACTAAAAAAGGTACTACTATTGATTGAAACACATTATAGCTGTTATATACTGCTAATTCATGAAAGCGCATAAACAAAGGCGACAAAGATAATCAATGCCGCCTAATGTCTGATTTTTATTTACTTTCTTACTTTTTACGTGTGTAATTCATTATTCCGTCCTCACTGAGATATGATAATTTACTTTCTGTAATCTCTAAGATTTCCACAATGTCTGATTCAAAAATGTTATTATTTAAGGTTAACCTTTTTTTGCTACTGTCATAGCTGTATGTCCCTTCACCCCATTTTTCTGTTTTTTCATTAGGGTAATTTGTTCCGGTGTAATAATCTATTCCAGTCCATGTCATATCTGCCTTGAAAGTAAGAACCTCAGTCGTTGAACTAACAACATTTCCATTTACATCAGTAAAAGAGTCAAGTTCATTTTCCCAACTACCAACTAATAAAGCTAACGTTTTATCGTCTTGCTGTTCTTCATCATCATCGCTACACGCTGTAAAGTTTACAGTCAACATGACCATTAACAAGGTCATTCCAATTAATCTAAATGTTCTCATTTTGAATTAAAATATTTATTGTAAGTAGAAATATATTCTGTAATTTGCCTAAACACATCACCTGCCATCAATCCACTACTTGCAGGTAGTCTCTCTTTATGGATGGAAACAATGATAGAATATTGGGGAACATTTGTAGGGAAGTAACCACAGAACTCTACAATATAGCTTCCATCTTCAAGCTGTACTGTTCCTGTTTCACCTGCAATTTGTACCTTATCAGACTTGGCAGGTTGTCCTAAGCCATCAGTTACCGCATATTCCAATGCCTGTTTCAGACTGTCAATGTTGGTTTGACTTGCTATCTGTGGATTGATTACTGTTGTACTGTCTTTGTAAAGTTGAGGTTGTACCATCTTTCCACTATTAGCAATAGCATTATAAAAGGTTAGCATTTGTATAGGGGTAATAGTTTGATTATATCCAATGCAGAACCATGCAAAGGCTGTATCACTCCAACCACTATCTTTAGGAGTAACAAAGTATGCAGGTTTCAGATTAGCTATTCCTGCGATACTGTCTGGTTTACCATAATTCACCTTATTCAACAGATTGAAGTATGCTTGTGCATCATCTCCAAATGCTTTCTCCATTGTTTTATAAACAGCAATGTTTGAACTTGAAGCTAAACCTTGCTTGATAGAGATTTTACCATATCCACCTCTATGCCAATTATGGTCTTTTAATTCTCTATCCTGTATAGAATAGCTTCCATTGCCCACATCTACCATATCAGATAGTTTCACCTTTCCTGTTTCCAATGCTGCCAATATGGATATAGGGTGCATCAGTGCTGATTCGTGTGCTTGGGAAAAGTTCTCACAAGGTTGGTAGTCTGTACTGTCTTTCCTTTCAAGTCCAACCATAGTCTTTATATACCCTGTCTGAACTTCCATAATGATAATTTGCCCGGATAAAGCATTAAGTTCAGATAGCTTATTCTCTAAGATAGAAGTAGCTTTGACTTGTAAAGTACTGTCTATATAGCTACTTAGTTGTTTATTTTTGTATTCTTTATATTTACATGAATATAAAAATGTACACATTATTACCAATAGTGTAAATGTTATTTTAGTCTTTCCCATATTTGTAAGTTCTATCAAACAAATTACTCTTTATTCTTGTCTTTTAATGCCATGAGTAGTGGTATTATTATAGCACATAGCAAAGCGAATATTATATCAGTAAAAGAAAATGGTTCTTCACGCGATAATTTATCTCCAGCATAAGAAGCTAAAGGACATATTATAAATAGTGTATTAAGTAAAATTCGTTTCATTAGATAAAAAATAAGAAGTAATCAATTTCTCCTTCACGTAATAAACTGATGTATTTATCACGTTTAGCTAAAGTATTATAACTTCTATCAATATAATCGGGGATAATAATCTTCTTTATATTAATAGGAGTAAATGTGCTATTCAATAAGCTTGCCGTATTCCATTTGTTTTTAAACCTATAATATAATTCTTCATTCCATGGCAATGCAGGGGTTCTGCTGAGTGCATCCCAATCTAAACGTTCTTTATATCTATCAATAAGTTTTTCATTCCATTTGATTTTCTTATTTAAGCTTAGAACTTCGAATATGATAAGATTTTCATTTTGATATATATAATCATCGCTCAAAGGAGCATTACGACAAAATGATTCGTAAAATTTCCCAGCATTATAATAACTGTATTTATCAATCCAATAATCTTTATAAATGGTAAACATGGCTTCATTCCATTGTAGAGATTCATTTTTTGCTAAACTTTCAAAGTTCCATTTGTGAACAAATTCCTTAAATAAAGCATAGGAAATGGGAATATTGGGATTGCTACTCAAAAGTTCCCATCCCATGTCACACCTATCTATATATGAGGAGTACTTATGTAAGAAATTTATAGACCAAGGTATGGTTTGATGCAAAGAACTACCGTAATAATCTCCACTACAAAATCCCCATTGCCAATGTATCCTATCTTTGAAAAAATCAATTAACTGATTGGTGGCATTGTGCGCAATATTTATGCTTAAATAATGCCAATCCCAGTTGTCAATGAATGAATTGATTAATTCAACAGATAAAGGTAACGACTCATTTGAAGATAAAGCTTCCCAATTCCATTTATCTTTAAATGTTGTAATCATATCAATAGATAATTGTAGCGATTGGTTTTTTGACAAGACTTTCCAATCCCAGTAGTTATAAAAAGATATAATTGTTCCAGAAGATAGGGATAACGATTTGTTTGATGATAAAGCTTCCCAATCCCATTTATCACTAAAACTACGGATAAATTGGATAGACCATGGCAACGATTCACTTAACGATAGAGCTTTCCAATCCCATTTATCTTTGAATTTTTTTATAAATTCGATAGACCATGGTAGAGAGGGATTCCGCGATAAATTATTCCAATTCAATTTAAATTGAAATTTTTCTATGAAGTCTTCACTCCAATCAATTCGTGTATTACTACTTAATTCATCCCAACATACTGTTTGTGAGTGGTATGTAACCAACTTTACAGTTAAACCACCACTCTTGAATAGATTCTTTTTAAATCCCTCTGTATCTACTCTTATTTGTTCATAAAGAAAATCAAAATCAACACTTTCCTTTTTAAGAAAGACATAGCTACAAAATGGGCATTTATCTACTTCTTTGGAAGAATACCATTCACTTCCACATTGAGGACATTTCATAGTGATAATTTATATGCTCACTTGTTCCCTGCGGTAAGCCATAAATAAAAAAGATGTGGGAACACTATTTGCTTTATCCTTGTAACTGGCTCTCGCATTGCCTTTGCTGTGGATAAAACAATAGCGACCCACACCAAAGGGCATATAGAAACCTCACAAAAATGAGGTAGGTATATATCCAAGTGCGGGTGCTACTGCTATCATCTTCACAGCGTTTCAAATTTGCGAGATTTGTTACAAGAAGATAATTTCAATAACACCTTTCGTTAAATATGTCCTTCCAACTCCCTAACGCATTAGTTCATTGGAATTGGTGCAAAGATAACGAAAGGTTTTAAATCAATAAGCATGGAGTGAGGATTAATAGTGAATATCCTGCCCTCAAACATGAAATAATTTAAATCAAGAGTATTCAAGGGAATATAAATCAAAGTTTTTATCTGTTGTGTTAAAAAACGGCTTATTGTTTTGTTATGAACATTTGTTCATTATATTTGCAGTCGAAAACAATAAATATTCAATGTCACCACGTCCAAAAAACATCCGTAAAGTCAATAATATGCCTTCTGTTGCAGGTTTTAAACCGATAGCCTCAAACATTTGTCGCAAGGATGCTATATTCTTGCATTTCGAAGAGTATGAAGCGATACGGCTATGTGATTATGAAATGAAAACTCAACAAGAGGCTTCTGTTTCAATGGGGGTATCACGTCCTACTCTTAGCCGAATATATACCAGTGCAAGGCAGAAAATTGCCCAAGCATTGGTTCGTGGTGTTGCTATAATGATAGAAGGTGGAGTAGCGTACACTGATAGTGAATGGTTCCATTGCGGAGTATGCGGTTTTGTATTCAATAATATCAAACCTGCACTTAAAATCCGTAAAATGGAATGTCCAGTGTGCCACTCTAACGACATAAGCATTAATAATATTAACATTAATAAGAATGAGATTATGATGAAAATTGCAATTCCAACCAGAGAAAATGCAGTTGACAACCATTTCGGTCACTGTGAGTATTACACAATCTTGACAGTAGGGCAAGACAATCAGATTCTAAGCAGCGAGACTATTCCTTCTCCACAAGGATGCGGATGTAAATCCAATATCGCAGGAGAATTAGAAAACATGGGAGTCAGCGTCATGTTGGCAGGGAATATGGGGCAAGGTGCTTTGAATGTACTTACAGCCCATCATATTAAAGTAATAAGAGGTTGTTCCGGTAATATTTTGGATATTGCCACTGACTACTTAAACGGGAAGCTTACAGATTCGGGAGTGGGCTGCTCATCCCATGAACACCACCATGAATGCCATGGACACAATCATAAAGAATGATGTTTAGGAAGAACAAAATGCTACTTAACATTGTCATAGACTTTGTTATGGCATTGGTGAGTATAAGTGGCTTCATATTGGAAATAGTCATTCCTTCTCGTCATGCTGTCAAATTTCAAGGTGCTACCCCATGGAGTTCACAATTATTGGGCTTTGGAAGGCATGATTGGGGCAATATTCATTTGTGGGCAGGAATTGTATTGGTCATTCTGCTTGCTATTCATATTTTATTACACATAAACATGGTATCGGCTTTTATTAAGAAGAAATGCCCGAACCATATACTACGAGTATTATTTTATATTTTATTTTTAATGCTATTGATAATGACAATAGTGCCTTGGTTTTATTTATGCTATTAATAACGGCAAGTCAATCTATTACTTTATATATTAGAGATAGGTTGGCTTGTCTATTTATAAAGACTGCCATTATTTCTCCGGCTGTTTTTTTAGGTAGGACAAATTCAGATTGGGGTATATAAGATTGACCTTACTCTAAATTTGTCCTGCCTTTCAAAGTGACTTCACGACATCAACCCTGCTCTGACAAGTAATCTCTTGACTTGTGTAATCTGAAACTTGCATCCCTTAGATGTAACAAAGCCTTGCTCATTCAACAGACAAGTCATTTCGGATAATGATTTGCCTTGCATTGACAGTGACCGTAACAGTGCTATCGCTCTCATGTTATTTGGATTGTTATCCGCTTTAGCCTTGTTGGTAATGATACTATGTTGAACGGCTTGTTCAAATTTATTCATCAAATTCTCCGATTTACCAAGCTGCACACCCCTTGCTTTTTTGGCTTGAAGTGACTGTTTGGTTCTCTGACTGATTAGTCCTGCCTCATATTCGGCTATGCTACTGATGATATGCAGAATTAGTCTGTTGGCTTGTGGAAAGTCACAGAACACAATCTCAACATCACTCTCCAACAGCTTAGAAGTAAACGCTACATTCCTTGACAACCTATCCAATTTAGCTACAATCAGAATAGAGTTCGTTTTCCTGCACATCGCCAAAGCTGCAAGAAGTTGAGGTCTGTTAAAGTTCTTCCCACTCTCCGTTTCAATGTATTCAGCAAGTATAGGCTTGTTCTTCACATGGTTGTGAATAATCTCTCGTTGTGCTTCCACACCAAGACCCGATATTTGCTGCTTCATGGTGGATTGCCTTAGATATGCTATGTATGTCTTCATAATTCACAATTATTAATAGTTGGTTACAAGTGCTGAATGTTCGTTCAGTTTATGTAAGTAAGGACACCCAACTTAAAAATTGAATGTCCTTTTCAAGATGATACGCTATAACTGTCCTTCATCAGCGAAGCTATAATATCCTGCATCTGTTAATATGAGGTGGTCTGTTACTGTAATCCTCATAAGTTTGGCTGCATCCCTGACCTGCTTAGTAATCTCCATATCCTGCCTGCTTGGTTTCAGATTGCCGCTTGGATGATTATGCGCAAGAATGATAGCTACTGAATTGGTGAGTAATGCAGCTTGCAGGATAACTCTTACATCAGCACAAGTTTCAGTAATTCCCCCCTCTGATATGAGAGTATAGCCTAAAATTTGGCTGGCTTGGTTTAGGAACAGAACTTTAAAATATTCTTTGTAACAGATTGTACCCTCCTTATATGTAGGAAGCAAGTATTTATAAGCATCTTCCGAACTATATATTTTGCTCCGGCTTTTTGAAGTGGATTTGTAAGTTAGTTCCACTTCTCCAACAGTATAATCTATATCCATAATATCAAGTATTAAAATGGTCTATCGCCATATTCATAAACAAGAATTGAATTGCATACTCTATCATAGAATGAGAATCCGCAACAAGTATGGAAGTAGCTCTCATAAACTGCTGCATATTCACCATGCTGTCTGCTGTTCCTATCCAAGAATGAATCAAACTTGTACAGCCAATATTTAAGTGCTTGCAAGCGTTTGATATATTGCAGATTGTTTTCACAGTAGCATAATTTCTCTTGTAAAGAGGTGATATGATTGATAGCATTTTCAATTTTAGATTTATCCATAATGTCATAGAATTTGTAAAGTGTAAAACAGAAAAAGGACACCTAACTTAATAGATGTCCTTTTAATTAATAAGATGTGATAATGTAGTTACTTCTTGGAATAGTGATATTTCATGGAGAATATGTAAATCTCTATCATATCATTATGCACAGAATAAATAAGTCTATGCTCTGAATTAATTCGTCTTGACCATTTACCTGCCAATTCATATTTGAGAGGTTCAGGTTTACCTATACCAGTGTAAGGATGTTCCAATATATCGGCGAGTAATTTCTTAATGCGTTTGGTTATGTTGGGGTCATTCTTTTTCCAATATTCCCAATGTTCTTGTGCAATAGGAGTAAATATCAGTTTCATAGTTCATCTAAATTTACTTCTATTCCCCTGCCTGCCTTTAAGTCTTCTTCTCCTTTACGAATATCATTCATGGTCTGTTCAGAAGACATGATATATTCGGTCTCTTTCAAAGAATTATATTCTTCCAAAGAAATCATTACTACTCCCGTACCATTACCACGATTGATAAGTACCGTATCGCAATCGTCAATAACCGAGTCAATATAACCTTTTAGATTGGCTCTTAAATCTGTGTAATTGGCTGTTCTCATAAATCCTCCTTTTTATAATGCAAATATATGTACTTATTTGCGTACTTACAAATATAATTAGTTAATTATTAAGTATGAAGAAAGGACACCAACTTAATGATGTCCTTTCCTCTGTCAATCAACAATCCACTCAGCCCAAGAACCAAGCGTATTTGTTATCAAGTCCTTGCAGGACGTTGTTAATTCCTACACTGACTTCCGTAGCGTTTACTGCTCGTTGCAGATAAGTATCAATGTAGCTTCCCTTGTTAGCCTGCGTCAAAAGATTGTGGAAATCGAACATTGATATGGCGTTGTCCTTTGCTCCGAACACTTCGTTGTGATAGTAGTCGCGACAAACAGAATTAATCTGACTGTCCGTAATCAGAAGTCTTGGAATAGCTTTCTGCCTTGCAGGTGACAATGCTTGAAACATTCTCATCCGCCCTACGATTTGCGCAAATTGTGTCTCGGACAATGAAGTGTTGGTAAGTGACTGCATCAAGTGGATTTCTTTTGCAGGGTTGAAGCTGTGGAACAATTCAAGTACGTTTCTGTAAAGTTCGCTGATATTGGTCACTTCCATATTGAACTTGACACCTTCTCCTGTTAGGATTTGATTGCTACAAATGCGAACACGCCACCCGATAAAAACCGAAAACTTCTCCAAGCCTTTGGATGCACGATAAAGATTAAGGTCTGAATAGTTCCTTACCCCACCGATGCACAGTTCAAGCCTTTGCCCTCTTATCGTTTCGATAATGGTTGGAATGGTAAAGGCAAATGCAAGACGTTGGTAGAATTGTGTCTTTTCACATTCTAACAGTTCCGATGCTTTCTTTCCCAAACTTTGGGGAGTTCTACCACGTACAATGTGTGAAACTCTGATTTCGGGTGTGTTCACTCTTTCACCAGCATAGAATGAGCAAGCCGCATCATGCACACATGAAATAAAGTCTTGATGTGCGATAGTCAATTCTTGGTTAGCCCAAGTTGGAACGACACATTTATTGGTAAGCTCGTCCATAGTGATTGCATCGGTGTTGGCTTCCAAAAAGTTCACGCTCGGCTGTACAGTTAGTTCGTCTTGGATAATGGCAGCTTCTTCCGCATACTCGCCTAAGTTAAATCTCGATTGGTTCTGTGCCATGATAGGCATAATTTGTAATGCTTCCATAATGAATTTGAATTAAATGATTATTGATTGAATGGATTTAACAAGAACAAGCCCTAAACACAAGTGAATTTCTTCGTTTGCATCTAAGGCTCGTTCTATGTCTTTCCCTAAATATTCTTTTAAAAGAAATTCGGAGCATTAGTAAATTATAGCTCGGCTACGGGAATAGAATTGTGAACATATACGCTGCTGACAAAAGACATTCTTTTTTCATGGATGATGTGAGGTAATAGTATCATCGTGAAGTAAAGAATGCTTTTTTCTTCCATGCCCATGAGGGGGCATAAAAAGGTAGTGTACCTCCGTTTTTATCATCTGACACAGCATGGGGGAGTGAATTACGACATGAAGATATGTTCAAATAAAAAAAGAGTCCCCACTTTCATCAGCGGAAACTCTTCGTTTATAAATGATTTGATAAAGTTAAATATTAATGATAGAGTACCTTTTTAAAACAGACCCTATAAAACTAACTTTCATCAAAAAAAGTACTATCCTATATCAATGGTTCTAATATTCTGATAGCTTTTTGATTTCCGATTTTACACTCTTGAATTTTGAAGAAATCTTTTATAGTCATGGCTGTAATCGCATTTTTAGGTGCGGTCTTAACCAATGCGTATAAACGCTTTAATTCTTTTTTGATATATTCACGAGTGTATTTCTCGCCAATCTTAAAGGAGTTTTTAAGGAGTTGAACAAACTCTACTCCGCTTGTTTTTTCTCTATAGTTTTTCATAATCATGGCTTCTTTGATTTTTTTGAATGAATAATTGTTTACTTCAATAACTTCTTTGCCTACCGTATTGTAAGCATCAATAATAAAAGCATCAACTTGTCTGATGTCACTGATAAACGATTGTGCCAATGGAGAATCTCTGTCATCCTTCAACGATTCCAGTAATTCAACGATACGCTTTCGGCTTTCTTTGATAGAACTGCTCTTATCCATTAGGCTCAACCTTTCCTTATCGCCCAATTTGTAAAACAGAGGTTGGGTCAGTTTCGGTAAGAATAAGTTGCTTTCTTTATATCGGTTCACTACTGAATCAATATTGTTGTAGGCAGACTTAACCAATGCTTCATCAACAAAATTGTCAATCGCAAAATAGTTGGTCTTACCGTCTTTTAGCATCCGGTTATATGGCAGTATATCCAATGCAGCCTTATAAGCATTTCGGCTTTCTGAAGATGTTGCACATTCATAAAGATTTTTAATAGTCTTGTAAGCATCCCTGCAACCTTTGAGATATTCTTTGATGCCTGCTTTGGTGCGTATCGGATAGTTCTCATTGGTATTGACAACATGAATAGCCAAAGAAGTACCATTTCTGAATCGTCCTATTGCTTGTACCGCATCAGTACATGGGTCAATGATAGTGTATTCTGCAAAATACGGTTCAGTGACAAATACTATATCGGGCCGTTCTTCCAATTCAATATCCACAGCAGTATAGTTTCTGCTGGTAAACCACATATAAGGCATTTTATGCTTAATGTTCCAGTATTCATAAGCTCGTTTAAATCCTTTCTTCTTCAACTTCTCAACACTTTTCTCTGCACAGAATACTGCGGACTCATTTTCAACTCCCAATTTACTCATCAACTGGTGTATCATATCAACGCTGTTGGCAAAGAAACAAATACTGCGTGGTTGTTCTTGTTGTGCTTTTATCTGTGGTAGAATTTCTTTCAATGCTTCCAAAACATTATTGGTCTGTACAATGCTGATAGGACGTTTGTAATCAAAGGTAGGCTGTACTTCTACTATTTTGAAACCTTGACTTTCAAAACGTGGGTCACTCGGTAGTATGGGAGTAGCTGAAACAAATGCCTTTTCTCTGAATTTGAAGAAATCATCCATAGGAAGAATTATATCTGCCCTATAATCGACGTCCTTTATCGTCTTGTCGCATTCATCGAACAACAAGAAGGTTATCTCATATATGTCAAGTTCCAGTTCCTCGAAAGCACGTTTGATTTTAGTAAATCCTTCGGGAGTGCTTATCAACTTGATAAACTTTCCTGCGGCTAATGTCTTTTCAATATAATCAATGACTTCTTCTGTTGTCACCCCTTGCTTGACACCGAACAGATTGTCATTCTTATGCTTCGGGTCTTTGCACTTGCCAATGATAGGCGGAACATTGGGAACGATAATAACAGAATGTCGCTTAGCCTTTATTTCGGAGTAGGTTGCACCCAATCCGGTTAATGTCTTACAAAGGATAGTGTTTGTTTCTATCTGTGGCAGGACTTCTGTCAAGTACTGGATTTTACCAGCTATTTTATATATAGGTATATATTCCTTTTTCATTTATGTGGATTTAAAAAGGAGAGAGGAAATTTGCACTTCCTCTGCTCCGTTTAGATTTAACGAATTAACCCTTTCTCTTGCAAGTACGAAACAATGTCCTCGTCTCGGTTTATAAAGAAGAAGATGTTGCCGAATTTGAAGTTGGCTACTGCTGTTAGCTGCCCTCTACGGTCTCTGAACTCGGGTGTAAACTGAATGTTTACAGCCTTACTTTCCACAAACAGTTTGAGCATATTCTTTCGATACTCGTTACCATTAGTTTGGTCTGACTTCTGAACTTCGGACGGTTCTACTCCAAAATCCTCACTCTTGCCAGTAGAAAGGTATGTCATAAGCCAGTTTGCAGATTCATCGTTCAACTGATACGCGAAGCGTTTCACGTATGTACTTTCGACCTTTATCACTTCGTAACCGTCCTCGTCAATGTCGAAGAAGATGTTCAATCTGTCAAAACGTGACATCATGGACTTCAATTCTGCATGCGCGGCCACATTGTTATATGGTTCGCGGTTGCTTGCAGTAATAATATTCTCAAAATCGAATTGAATCATATTCCGTTGCTATCTACAAATTTCTCAAAAGCTTTCATATCTACTTTATATCTTTCCTCGCTCACAAGTAAATTTTGTAGCACATGAAGATTTATTTTATGTTGTTTAAGCTTCATCAATGAATCACAAATGTCATAAAGAATGGATAAAGCTTCCTCTCCTGAATTAAGATAACTTGCATTACGGCTAAAATAGCTATGCTCTACACGTTGAGAAATAACGACTTTACCATTCTCTTCTTCAAACAAATCCTCTGGTTTAAAGCCGTAAGATACCAACAATTCGTAAACACGAAGAAGTCTCTTTCGAAGATGTGCTACTCTAATAGATTTTGACCTAACTTCTTTGAGGCAATTATCATAATCGGGATTTTCTAAATCAAATATACCTACTTGTCTTTTTTCAAATATTCTATTTAACACATTTTTTTCAGAAAGGATTTCCTTGCATATACCTCTGGGATTTTTTAACAATTCATTTAAAGTAATCTTTTCATATCCCATTCCTCTGATTTTTTTCAGAATATAGTTTAAATCTTCTGATGCCTTTTGGATGGTTAACATCCATTCATTGAACTCTTGCAAATCGAATTCAGTTAATATCAAATCTGACATAGTTATAAAATTTTAAATTAATAAAATATTGTTCCTTTGCAAAAAAATAGAGGCCTCTTATTTTCTTGATTATGGCGCAAAGGTAGAGGAAGTAAATGGAGCTAAATGGAACTAAAAGGTGGGAAAAAATCGATAGAAAATTCCAAAAAGTTAAGCCTATGTTATTTGATTATGTATTTATTGTACTTTTTCATTTCCTTTCTGACGAATGTTTGCTTCTCTTTATTAGAGTATTCAATATTAAAGTCTTTATCAAGCACTCCTAATATTCCTGCAATATCATATAGGAACGCATATTGTTCATTGGTAAATAGGAAATCCCCTCTCTTAAAAATACCAGCAAATTGAAACTCTGTACCTAATGTATATAGTAATGTACCCACATAGTGAGAGTCTATTCTTTTTTGCAAGGTTGATTCTATGGCAAGAATTGTTTTAACTCCTTTCAAAGTAAATCCAATCGGTTGTACAGTTTTCCCATGTTCGTTCTTTGCATAATATGGAGTAACACCGTCCTTGAACTTATATCCAAAGTAGAGGCGAATATCAATATCATCTTCCTTTTCAAACGCAACAATTCGCTTATAGTTTTTACTGGCATTATATTCAAATAGAAGAATTTTGGTATCGTTATTATCAATCGGAGATTTTATTTCTTCATTCCAAAGAAGTTCCGCATACAAGAACTTATAAAACTGCATCATTTTCTCAGGTGGATATATTGTAGGGGACTTCTATAAATTAAATCCCTGATTATAAGTTGCATAAGCGGATAAAAT
>OGQQ01001822.1_pt1 | contig 15335 bp, 12 predicted proteins | sample 1553281 | NCBI WGS metagenome assembly OGQQ01 (sample SAMEA2579937, study PRJEB22360) | human gut metagenome | biome: human gut; feature: human-associated habitat; material: faeces | place: Denmark | collected 2008/2010 | reverse complement strand
TAAGCAATCCGTCTGCTTCGATTTCAATCGTATGTGAATTGTCAAGGTGCATAGGTCTGTTTCCATTATCTGGGATCAGTCCTGCCGGAGAAGACTCCGGTTCTATAGCAATCTGGACTACATCCTGTTTATGGGATGTAAGGTCAAGAGTGTTGGCTTTTCCAACTGGCTCCGGTATCTGACAGGCTTTTTTGCGGAGACGGGTAACTGCATTGTAAAGACAGCTGGGAGATATCCCCTGCTCATCACACCATGCAGCATCTGTCAGACCGCTTTGTCTGCATTCAGTTACTAGTTCCATCCATTCGTCCAGAGAACGCCCTGGAGCACGTTTATTACTCATAATGCAACCTCCAAATGTGGTAAATTTTTATCTCCTATCAAGCGGAGTGTAGTAAAAATCTATTTGCTATCATTATGAGTTCAAAAACGTAGACGGTAAAGCTACTCAAGATTTAAGCGCTTACTATTTATTTTTGTGTGTCATCGGATATCACGTATTTTTTCGAAAAATCCAGAAAAGAAGTCCGCTTACCATATAATATATTCACAGTAAGCGGACTCCAAATTATCAGTCTTGTCCTTCATTGCTAACGGTTCCTAATAACTCCCGATACTCCCGAAGGTTTATTTTTCCCTCTGCATATTTCTGGTATAATCTCACCTTCAACTCTTCGGAAATTTCACCAGTATTACCAACTTTCTCCATCTCCTTCTTCAATTTCATCCTACCAATTGCTGTAATATCACTCTTAATTCATCATTATTTGTAATTTCTGCAAACTTACAAATTTGACGATATTCCATTATTGACAATTGTTTCCATTTATTCTCAACTATCCACATAACCATACGTATCATTTGTTCCGAAACACAATAGGAACTACCACTATTCACTATGGTCAATAAATCAAAAAAAATTGTTGGCTCTTCGTAGTATAGTCTCTCAACATCTAATCTTCGTATTGTTTCATTTAATAAGTATGGAATTCTGTCATCTATATCTTCTCTTCCATATTTCTGCAAAATATATATACTTTTTATAAGCATCATATCTACATCGAACGACCCTCTTCTTTTTCGGAAGCATTCAAAAATCATCTCTTCAATCATGAAACAATTAGTGTCTGTCATATATTTGTCATTTTGAACCATCATATAATCATCCAAAACTTTCAAAGATTCAATCACTTGTTTCGCCGTCTTACTATTTTTTTGCACAGAGGAGAAAATATAATCTATCAATTTTTCAATAAACCCATTAAAATTCGATAGTTCTGGTAATGTCTCTTTCTCTCTGTCAGATACTTTCTCCATTGCCTTAGTCATTATTTTCAAAACATAACACGACTCTTCATTCACTCCGAAATGATGTCTTCTACTGATACCTCGTATTAACCTGGAGGAATCCGCAATATCAAATTGAACATATTCCAACAAATTCAAAATAGTATCTAAAGCCAATTTCAGCAACATTTCATTATTTGAAAAACTATACTCTCCTATATATTCTACCAACCCCATAATCATTTCTATAATCTTATCATTATTGTCTTGTTTATAATTAATAATCTTATTTTTCAACAATTTATCCAATAATATGCTACTCCAAAGAATATATACTATATCATCCTCATTCCTACTTCTTTTATTCATATAGTATATGGTATCCATTAAATCAGATAAATTATATGACGAATAAAGCATCATATTTAAACTATAATTCCACAAATATCTTGCACTAATATTTAATTGATTTCTGCTAATTGCCTCTATAACTTTATTCGTATTACTTTCACCAATTAAAGCTCCTGCAATCCCATATGACGCATCATTTCCTAAAATAGAATTTATTTGCATATATTTTGCAATTTTAATCTGTGGAATTCGAGATATCGTTGTCCGTTTTTCAGTGTATTTCATCTCATATCCCTCAGAAGCCTTATCCAGTATAAACTGATTAGAAAAATTCAGTAACTCATCCTCTGAAAAAGCATATTTCCAAATGGCAAATATTTTATTCCATGTTTCATCATCAAACCTAAACCTATACTCATTGTCAAATATAATCGTCCTGAGTATCATAAGGTTAGCACTGTAAATAGCAGCATGCTTCAAAAGATCTCCATGTGTATACGGATTTTCTTTTTCTTCCATTACTTCTTTCAAATCAAAAAGTACGTTTCCGCTTATAATATTAGGTATTTCAAAATCCAGCAAATTATTCAGCCCTACATTCACCTCTTCTCTTTTTTTACCGATAAAATATTTCGATGCCCAATCATGTATCATACGGATTATAACAGGACGTGAAAATAATGGTGTATAAGCCATTCCAGAAACCCATGCTCTCTGGTTTCCTAATTCCCACTGCTCTTCTCTATCACTTTCTACCAAAGTACGAATCCAGGAAATAATTTTTTGCATTTCTTTTACCACACAATTCGCTGTCAAATACTCACCAAATGTATTATGCAAGAATTCATATGCTGTACTGGATATTCTTTCACGATTCACCACGTCTGTTGCATTTGATTTATGAATGAAAAAGAAACTACCCACTAATTTTTCACTTTCTGATAACTCACTATACCTCAAATCATCCAGTCTTTTCTTTTCCTGAAGTATAAAATCCAAATCCTTTTCCAACTCCCCTGCACGTATATATAATTTCTTCCGGTTATACATTCCAAGTGCCGCGATACTTATTTTTTTCATCTCTCGCGCTATCAATCTATCTTTTTCATCTTTCAGCAAACTCTTAAACCTACCATCCTTTCTCTTTTCTCTTGATATAAACTCACGTATCAAATTGTCATACAACTGAGTCTCACTCATACTTCTATTTCGTTTCAGTGCATTATCGTTTGCATCATATAATGCTAACATTAGCAACAATAGCGGTTGCTTCGCCAATTCAAATACTCGATCCGAATGACTAATACTAAATTCTTTCAGATTTTCATGAATAAAATATTCACGGTTTTTTTCATTCCAAACTTTACTCCATTGTCTCACTCTTTCCTTATCAAAATCCGACAGCATAATTACCGGAGTATTTTTCATAATCTCCGCTTTATCGATTAACGTTACTCGGCTTGTCACAATACATTTCACAGAAATCCCTAAAATCTTCTGATTTTCCTGAAATTCCACTATTCTTTGCAAATAATCCGAATATGCTTTTCCACTAGCCTGCAGAAGTTCATCATATCCATCAAATACAATCAACAGAGGTTTATACAATTGACTTTCTGCAATCTCACTCCATAAACAACCATTTGAAAAATCTCTTTCTATTTGCTCATTTATTTGCTGCATAATTGTTTGTTCCGCATTCGAATCTCTCATTTTAACAATAATCACATGATACTCATGACATAATATCTGGGCAGCAAGCATATTACATAATAACGACTTTCCTGCTCCGGGATGCCCCAAAATCAATAATGGAAGAGATCCACTAATGGAATGGCGCAAAACATCACCTATAAATTTTCCTATATTCTCCCAATCATCTATACGTGCCCAAACAGCTTTGTCCTCCAAATGCATGTCTTTTTTATACATTAGTGTTTTAAAACTTTGAGGCACAAATATTTCCCTTTTACTTGGAAAGATTATCCCATCAGCAGAATCCTCTTTCATCTCAGAAACATCTACTACCGAAGTCTCAATATATGCACTATATTTTTTCCTATAATTTTCTAAAGTATTTACCGCTCTTGAATGAGCACTTTTCTCACAATACTCAGTTATACACTTTGATATTTCTTCAAAACCAATATCTAACCTTTTCTGAATATTTTTATGTTCTTCTATATTAGTCCAAACAAAGAAATCATTGAACGTAATTGCCAATTGATAATACTGCTTTTCATAATTTTTCACTGCTCGATTTGGTAACTCACGTATAATAGATACAAAGCGGTCTTTTTTCGATTCACTCATCATATCAAAAAAATCCAGTGAGGCATAAAAATTCATTAATTGCTCATTTAAGATATTATAAAATTTTTTCAAAGAAATTACAGACTCTTCTAACGTCTCAACTGGATTTGGTAATGGTAATTCATAGTCTAAAATATCTTTCACATTTCTCTCTGCATCTTTTGACATATTTTGTTCTATCAAACTCATATATCGAGATACACTTTCTTTCGTTATCGCAAGTTTTTCTTTTTGAGATATATTAATTTTTCTTTCCACATCTGGCAAATATTCCTTTACAGTATCAAAGTATGCCGCATATACAATCAGCACCTGTGCAATCTGAGCATGTTCATATTTCGTTGAAAAATCCTCATACTTTTTATTATTAAAAATATTCTTTATATTTTTTATTGCATTTTCAATGATTGGCTTTGCCCCCAATATTGTTGCTCCATTAGCCAGGTTCATTATAAACGCTACATCTTTACATACTAATCCTGGCAGAAAAAGCAAAGCTATTTCAAACAACCCATTAATACACTTACTTATATCACCCTCATTTTCATCTAATAATTTACAGATCTCAAAAAATGATGTCTTTTTCATAATATATTTATCCATACAGTACTCTATCCCCCTCTTTTATTTTGCTTTGTCTCTTATATATATCTTTTATTCTATTATAACGCAATCAACTTTGTATTTTACTTTTTCCGTATACGGTAAACCATCCGCACTACTCAAACTTTAAGCCGCCGTTTCCGGCGGCAAGTTTTAAATATTAGTTGTCTTTGCTTTGCTCCAGCATGTTTCTGGGAGTTTTTCGAACCATGGCAGGATATCAGCTATAAAACCGTAGTCCCTATCATCCTGATGGTCTTTTAATACAGTCAGGATATATTCAAGATGCCGGAATAAATTCAGGTTATTAGCCTTTGCAGTTTCCGTGATGCTGTAGATGATCGCACTATCCAGACTGTCGAGCAGCTTCCATGTATGCTTATGGAGACAGTCATAAAGGATGCCCAGATCCCTGTCCGCACACCGAATCATCCGTTGGATTTATAATAGCCGAAAGTCCCTTTGAAGCTGCAAAAGATTCTTTTCTGAGTATCCTTTGCCAGCAAAAGAATTGTTTGTCTGAGATTCCATTAGCCCGGCACCATTCAGTTTTATTCATACCGCTGTTCAAACATTCATTCATGATCTGGGTCCAATGTTTAATACAGACCTGACGTGTCATCTTATCTGTAAAATTGCTCCTTTAAAAAACTTTTAGTTTTATAAAAAGATTATCTCATGGTTCTTTTTATTCTTTGACTATCAAACAAGCTTTTCATATCCATGCAATAATTTTTTAACAAAAAAACTATCTTCTATTCCCTGATCCAGTGCCCCTTTTTTATTACGAAGAAAAATGCAGTTTTCCTGGCTTCCAACTGATAAAAAGTATCTGGTCGGTCCATATCTACACTGCAGTGGTTTTACACCATTAATACTGCACAGATTGTCATCATCCAGGAAACAACATTTTTGCCCTATTTCCATATAATAAATTTTTAAACGAATGGTGTCACTCTGTAAAATTCTTTCATGACAGTATTCTTTCAAGAATTTCTTTGTCGATATATTTAAATATCCGGCAATGTTCACCGCATCTTCCGGATAGATCATTACAATTCCCTGATTTTTACAGCATTCCCCACATTTTTTACAAACAAAATCTTCCATCCTTGTCTTCCTGCTTAACATACCTTTCTGCACTTAAATAATCCGCAAAAACTTTTTTCCCAAAAGACAACTTTATTTTCTGCCATATATTTAATCTGTCAAATTTATATAACACCATTGACTTTGCCAACATTCTTTTTTTATCGTAAAATTCCCTATGTTCGTATGCCATATTATTCATCTGATAATAGGCTCCACTGAGGCAATTATATACAGAATCTGATCTTTTCACCTGAAAGAGAAGGCTTCCAACCACAGAAGAATACTGATTATCAATCGTATAATAACAGGCAATTTCGGATTCCCGAATAGCCCCTTCTCCTCTCAGGACAGAAACCGGGTTGCTGCTATTGCTGCTGTAGTGTTGAATATTAAGAAATAATCTGGTCCCTTTCTGTTTGATCCTGTACAGCTCTATCACGGTATCTTTGCCTGAATAAGACTTAAAAACCGTCAGCCAGTATCCATCAACACTACAGTTATACTTCCGGTAATACTGGTTTTTGAACTTGTCCACACCATACTTTATTATTCCGCTGCATATTGCAATAATAAGGGTACTTGCAACACCCTGCCAGAACCCCATATCCTGGAAATAATCTTTCAACATAGCAACAACCCATGTAAACATAGCTTTTTATTACTTATCCTTTTTTTCTCGTTCTTTTTTTTCTACTTCTTCTGCAATTTTTACTATTCTGTCCATAAAAATTTTAATCTTTCCCGGTCCCTCACCCATTTCTTCACCCCCTTCCAAAAACAACTGTCAGGCATAATATATAATTTTTTCTTTGAAAGTATTTTAACTATTAACACCATATTGCAAATGAACTTATTTTATAATATTTTTCACTACATTTAATCAGTTCACCAAACATGGAAAAACTAATTCCTTTCGTTCGACGTATTTCCCATGTTAAATGTCGAATATTTTTTTCATTTTTGTACTGGACATGTGCAGCATAATTCCATACTCTAGATTCTGACTCACATCATTATCTAAACAATATCTGTTAATGAAATCCGTGTTTCCACTTTCTAAAACTATCACAAATTTATTATTACTATTTATATTGTAAATTTCAGCATCTACTTTATTTCCAAATAGAGTTTCACTTGTATCCTCATCATAAATATCACTTATGTAAAAATATCCTCTTCCGACGAAATAAACACTTTCATCAAATGGTTGATGCTCTCTAATTATTTGCTGTATATTAATTTGTTCTCCTCTTAGTCGCTCAATAAGCAATTGAGCCTTTCGTTCTGTCGATATTACTATCTTTACGCTTTCTAATGCTGATATTCTTTCCTGACCATATATAGTTGATTTAAGCACATTCCATATATTAGCCTTAATAGTTGCTGTAGTATCCGTTTCATCCTTTTGAGTTATACACTTTTCTGCAATATCCTCAAATACCTGCGAATATAAACTATTAATACTATTATCATCCAGATATATAAAGGAATAATAATTCTTCATATCTTTCACTCTACTTTCTCAAAAATTTTGAACGGAAATAATAATTTTTTATATCTTACCACATTTCCAGTATGCCCACTCATTCGTTATACCGAATCTCTCATTCTTTCGATATATTTCATCATTTATCCACCACATAAAAAATCGCACTTGATTACTTTCAGCTCACCCAAATCCATCCAACCTTCACCACCTACAGAATTTTCTGTTTTCAACAAATAACCCCTCTGTTTCTCTTCATTAACTTTTTTACTGTATTGTTGCAACTCCTGCAGCTGAAAACATCTTTATCTGTGGATTTTAAGTTTTTATACTCATTTTACAGAGTTCCTGTAAAATGCACCTCTTTTCCTTTCCAAATTTCCATGTATTATTTTTCAAGTTCACAATAATACATTACCAAAAGAGCATTTATTCTTTTTTTGAAACAACGCAGTTCAAATCTATACCATATAAATCAGAATCTTCTACAGAAAGGTTGACCTCATAGAATCCTGAAGACTCTAATCTGCATATCTTCTAGTAATTCCGCTATTCATTTTTCAACCTCTTCTGGTTTTTCGTCGCCTATTTTATATTGATTAATTCACCGACGATTCGATACATTTTTGATTGATTCAATTATATCATCTACAGATTAGCATCATTAAATCCAGTATAAAGCAATTTGAGTGAAACCAAATCCTAGGAATTTCTGTCAAATGTCTTTTCCAGTTCGTCCAGTTTTCTTTTTCTTTCGAATTACCATTTATCTCAAAGATATGTACAATAAATTTACCGTTCCTCTGCTTCAGTTCATGCAGCACAACATTATCCGGAATTGCTACAAATTTCGTCTCTGCCGACAGAAATTTCTTTCCCCATCTGTTTATGAAACTCCTCCACCTGCTGCTCATTGGACGCTGTCAGAATCACATAACCCCTCTTCAGAAAATTTCAAAGCTTTAATGACCGATTATAGTCCCTCCAACAATCCAAATAAGCCTGAGGCAGAAATAATAAATATATATATTGCTTCCTTCCATATACATTACATATAATCTAAATTATATGATACAAAGTACAAAATAGAGTTTATTCACTCCCTAGTCCTATAAATTATCAATGTTTTCTTGCCTGATAATCAACAATAAGTACAAGTCCATATTTTTCTAATTCTTCTTTCACTCTTCTGATGGTCTGTTCATTCCTTGTCTCTGCAATACAGAAAAAATCAAAATAAAACTGTTCTTCATTTCCTTCCAAAAATAATTCAAACCGGTCTAATGTGTAAGCTTTTACTTTTAAATTTTGAAATATATTTAACACAGTATTCTTATTACTCTTATCATAAATGTTCAATTTGCATATAAATCCGCCGTCTTTAGCCAAACATATTACGTTTTCTTCGGATTTTATTAAATCTCTTGCTATTTTTCTCTCTATTGTTTGTATCTCTTCCAATTGCAAATTTAATATTTTTCGTGTGTCTGCGTTAACTTTTTCACTCTCTTTATTATATCGTTCTGCCTGTACGATGGCATAGATTCCTAAAACAATAGAAACTACACTTACTATTGTAGATAATATTTCCATATCCATTCTCTTTTCATAAGTTTCTGGCTAGCCCTAAATATTTCAGTATTTACAGCAAAATTTCTGCGTTCTTATGCCATTCATGTTCCTTGTCTTCCAAACTTTTCTTCCACCGGCTTAGCCACCGCTTTCACTTCTGTATCATATTCTTGATTTGTCACATCCGATCTGGTATATCTCTCATCCAACAAGTCAATCAGATCTTCAACCTGTTGAAACGTATTTAAAATAATCAGGCCATCTTGATTTTCTTCAAATTTGTCTTTCCAGCGTTCTAAAGTATGAACACGCTCCATAAGTTTCTCTTTTGATAAATCTAGCACTTTCGAGTTCGCAATACGCATCATTTTCTTTGCATATTTGTTTGTTTTCCCTCGATTTATATATTCTTCTAATTTTTCAGGATTTGCCACTAATGCTTTATCCCTCACACGTTCTACAGATTTGTCAGCCGTTGCAACAATAAAATCCCGAAAGCCAAATGACTTCTGCATAAGACCTATGTTCGATGTGATAATACAACCCTGCATTATCAAAACATCTGCTTTACACGCAATTGTAATGAGCGGTTCCTTTTGTTCGATAAAGTAATCATGATTCTCATATTTCTGCAGCCTTGATAATAAATTCATTTTCTTCTTATTTGGAACCATGATACTCCATAAATGCTGATAAACCCAGAATTCATTTTCTTCTATTCTAAACCAAAATATAATTCCCGCCGCATCATCAATCTGATCAAATTTAAATTCCGGAATATCTGGCCCTTGAAGCTTCAAATAATCAAATGGTCTATACTTTTCACTTTGTGGAATCATATAATACTTTCGCTGATTATCCGCAATATTCTCACCTGAAACAAACTCAACTTCATCATTCAAATATTTTTCAGACAAAACATTTAATATCGCATCGCGAACCATGTGCTTATAATTGCTACTATTGATTTTACCTTCATCCAATATCATTTTTCGCAATCTAGGTTCTGTTTTTGCAACAATATATGCAGCAAATCCACATTCATTTTTATTCTGTACTGCTTTTTGAAGTATCTCCTTTATATTTTCCGATGTCAAAATCTCGTCGCCCACTTTCTCTCCTCCGTTTTTTAATCATTAAAAATAATAAACACATCATCTGCAATGTATTTTCTCTTTATTGTAGTTTCTCGCAAAATTTCATTACTTTTTGTTACGCCAATATACACTTTTCCCTTATCCTTAATATCTTTATAGGGGTGTACAAATTGAAATTCAAATGTCCTGTAACCTAAAATAGTAAGCAACGGATTCTGATAAAACAGATTTGAATTTATCAAAAGTCTTATCATCATTAGCAAAAGCAAAACAAAAACAATAAATCCCCTCAATGTACTTACGTCGTCGATTAGCAACGGTAAAACAAAAGAAACTAGAAAGGCCGCCCCAGTGTCACGTTTATCCGTTTCTACTACAAGACTTTCTCCGTAAGAATCAAAATTTACCCGAAGTATTCCGATAAATCCGCCATATATCAAGGTCGCCCATATCACCCATATCAAAGATATGGTAAAAACAACAAAATCACCCCAAAAAGCATGCTTTACAATATCGTGAAAAACAGACCAATCCTGTACTCTGATCTTCACAAAAAACGATGGCAAAAATCGCCAATAACAGTGGGCGTGCTTCACACACAAAATCAAAAATAGAGGTGCAAATGACTGTAAAACAAGATCACGTTTTAGCTTTTTGTTTTCAACCATATTACTTTTCCTTTCCCTAAAAGCGTTTCCCATTTCATCTTTATATCCATTCACTCAATACTTTTATCAGTAAAACATAAATTCGCTCCATCGATCCATAATATATTTTTTCGTTTTTTCTAAACTACCGCCAACATTTATATTTTTCTTCTTATTTTTTGCACACCAGTTCAAAATATCTCTTTCTTCATCAAATATCATCTTTATAATATCAAGCAAATCTAAAAACAATATATTTTGCTTTCCCTCCATCATTAAGTTATAACTTGATTTCATATTATCCACCTCATTTTCGCCAAAGTTCTTTTATATTTTACCATATCTTTCTTCTACGCAATCATTCGTTATGTCAAAATATATTTTCTATTTTCCAACATCTCCAACACCACCACTCCCATCATCACCCCACTCACACCTCCGAGTGTATTTCCGAACACATCATCCAGCTCCGCTATTCCCAGACCTGTAAGGTGCTGAATCAGTTCAATCGCTACAGAGAAGAAAAATGCTGCTACCCATACTCTTTTTCTTTTAAACACCGCATACAATCCTGTTCCAAACGGTATAAACAGCCATACATTATTGATCACACCTTCGCGAGTCATAAAATCTGTCAAAAACTTTCCGGCATAAGAAAAAAGCTTCAGATTTGTCCGATTATCACCGACTTCTCGAAACATCAAGGTTTCATATAAGATAAACAGCACATAAATGCCAAGCATTCCAATCCGCATTCTTTCAGGTAAAAAGCATAGTAGAACGCATAAAACACATCCAACTACCACAACCATAAACGGATATCCGTTCAGCAGGTTATCTACGCATAACTTTTCTCGTCCATAGCGGTTCAGATACAGCGTAACTCCATCAACATATTTCACGCCATATTGTCCCTTACTCAGAGCAACCGGCTTCCCAAATTCATTGAAATACATATCTGTTTTTAAAGTTCCATCCCGATAATAGCTCCATTTCGAAACTATATAACCAGCAGGCACGGCTCGTGGATTTCCATCTTTATCCAAAAACAAAATCTTTTGCAGGCGATTATTTTCATCATAAGTATATGCTTCTCCAAATTGCCCTACTGATCCGGTCGTTACTTTTCCCTTTTCATCAAAATAAAATCTTTTGTCAACCCGATTCTCTTTATCAAACGAGCACTTCTCCATGGCATAGCCTGATGAATTACAAACAGGAAGTCCATTCATTCCAAAATAAATACTCTCGCTGTTTTGTCCCTGTTCATTATATATACGATGTATCCCATAGTATCCACCCGTGCACATCACAGGATTCATTTCTTCATCATAATAATCATCATCGACTGTCTGACCTTTTTCATTAAATGATCGAAGAACAATCGCATATCCACCTTGAGTTTCTACTGGTTTTCCATCTTTATCCAGATATGTGATTTTTACTTCATTGCCCTCATAAGCATATGAAATTCCGTAATATCCGTAATACCCCGTCGGCTTTTCCTGCTCATCCAGATACCGCTCTTCTATTATCCTGCCCTCTTCATCCAATGTTTTTACGATTGTTGTATAATGTTTGTCAATCGCACATGTCAAATTTCCCTCTGCATCTACATAACTTGTTGTGACAACATTTTCCTCTGTCGTCTCCTGTACCGTAAGTTCTGACGATGTTCTTCCACTGTCATGATCTGTCCCTCTCCCTGGAATCAGCAAACCAACAGAACCTACTGTAAATAGAAAAAGGACTACCATAAGAATAGAATTCTTTCGTCCATGATTCAAATGAAATCTCGCGCATTTTTCATCATTTCTAAAACATTTTCTCATTGGTAATCCTCTTATTTTCCTACTATTCTCTAATTATTCCCACACAAGTTTACAATCTGCAACTCCAACCAGACTATCCATAAACACCTTATTCAGATGTTCTTCCACTTCCTGTTTTGTAACACCTTTCTTCAAGATCACCTGCAGGAAACCACCGCCGCCAGCACCACAGACCAATTTTCCATCGATCAGATCTTCAATACTGCTGAAAATCTGTTCAATCAGTGTATTACTACTTCCGGCATCTACTTTTTTACTCAGTTCCCAATGGTAATCCAACAACTTTGCAAATCCATCTACATTACCACGTTCCAGTTCAAAACGCATCAATGCAGCCGTCTTCTGAATCTCTTCCAGTGCAAACAGGCTATCCGGTTCATTTCCCACATAACGACCAACCACATCTCTGAGAAGATTTCTTGCCAGTCGTCTCTGACCGGTGTAAATCATTACAAACCTTTCATCCAGTTCCCTCTTTGTCTCCTCCGGTATCTCTACATGTGTCACTTTGATCTGCTGTTCCACTCCTGGCATGGAAGTAATATATTTCAGCCCCGGTGTAATACCACCGACCTGATCCTGCCAGCCACCACCGGTGGACATGATCTGCTCCATTGCCAGTACATGAGAATATAAATCTTCCTCCGTATACCCAATTCCCATAAACTCAAACACTGCTTTTACACAGGCAGCAGAAAGAATGGAAGAAGTTCCAAGTCCTGAGCCTTTCGGAACATTCGTCACCTCTGAATGCATCACAAATCCGCTACCAAGACGTTTCAAGATTTCAGATAACTCATGCCCTTCTTTCGGAATGATTTCGCAGGCCAACAGGCATGCTTTCTGCAGTGCAAACGGATCAAACGGATCTCCCGTTGCCTGTAAAGGCTCAATCGTATCAAACTCGCCATGCACATCCATATCCCTGCTGTCAAAAACAATCTTCAATTCATCAATCTTTTCCAGCGTTACTTCTACCGGTTTCTCTCCATTCAGAAGAATTGCTACATTTAATACCGTACCGCCATTTTCATTACAGTATGGCGGTGTATCACTCCAGCCTCCGCCCCAGTTAACACGAAGTGGCAACTTAACAGTGTGATGATCTGTAGCAATTTTTGCATTCTCATTATAAGATAAATGCTTTATCGTGGATTCCAGCACTTCCGACTGAATCGTTCGAAAACAATCCTGCACTTCATTTTCATCATCCAGAAGCACACCAAGGTAATAATGCAGACGCATCTTCTCACTGAAATCCGCTTTCTTCAAACGTTTCCGTAGCCATTCCTTCTGGATTTTGGTCAAAGAATGCATCTTTCTCAGTTCTCCGACCGGAGTCTGATTCTGGATTGCTTTCGTAATCTCATCCATTGCCACCAGATCTGCCATACGGCGATTCCAGGCAATGATCGCATCCGGATCTGCATCATTAAATCCAGCACAAAGAGATTTATGTGAAACGGTATTCCATAAATTCCTGTCAAAGGCTTTCTCCTCAGTCACAAATGCATACAGTTCCAGAGAAGCATCTACTGCCTCCTGAATCGTGTCTGCTTCTGCATACAGGTTTGCTGACCATAACGTATGCCCCGTCTGATCTTCCCACAATTTTATGTCAAATTTCTTTTCCAATTCATCCAGATTTCTGCCAAACAGCTGATTCTCCTTCGGATTATCATTTACTCCAAAGATACGTACAATAAATTTACCATTTCTCTGTTTCAATCCATGCATTACAACATTATCCGGAATTATACGATCCTGAATATCTATATAAGAAAGTACACAATGTGATCCAACTTTCGAATTTCCATGTACATAGGAAACCTCCAAGTAACAGTCCTCTCCGACAGAAGCTTTTGTACTCAGTACACTATTATAACCAGCTGCATTATGATCGCGAATACTACTGCCTACCAGACGTCCCCATCCCAGATCCTGATATTCATCGACTCCACCACTCATCAGTTCCAGAATCTCCCTGGTCGTTCCAAAATGAATAAACTTTGCAGGAGCAAGGCGCAATAACTTCATACGATACGGACGTAGCACATCCCACACACGCTTCCTTGCTCCTGTCAGTTCTTCACAAAATTCACCCTCTGGTTTTTCCTGATAAAAAGCTTCCAGTGTAGAATCCTCTGCCAAAGGATACAGAAAATCCGCATAAAGAGATAAGCGGGTCTTTTCATTTACATGTCTGTCATAATCTTCCTCTGTCGCAATCAGAGAATATAAGGAATTCATCATATCTGTACTGAAAATAAGTGCTCCTGTATCAATATCTACGCAGTCTGACTCATTGACTGCTCCGACTTCGCGAAGAACTTCCACAGATTTTTTCTGCAGACAACATTTCACATTTCCATCTGCACCATTTAAATAGACCCCATGATTCTTTCCTGTCTCTACATGTTCTTTAAAAGATATCGCAGCAGCTCCGACATTGTTATAATCAATCTGCAGCGGATTGAGCAACAGAAGTACATCTCCCGACAACAGAACCATTCCCTCACGGATACGTGACGGAACAGAACTCATACTGATCATGAATTCATCGAACAAAATAGAATTCCGTCCATTTGGTAATTCATGAGGTACCGGTGAAAACAGCTTTCCAAGCGCAGAATACTGTGGCACACGTTTACTGTCTCCCCCAGAATGAATAACCAGCACACGAAGTCCCTCAAAAGTTTCTTCCTTTTCATGAAGATATTTCAATACTTCCAGTTGAATATTCTTGTGCGATAACACCGCAAGTCCGGCAGACGGGAAACCGCCTGTCCGGGCTAGCGGGAACCGCTTATGCGAGTTTACTCGCGTAATGTTTTGTCTAAGCCATAAACCTCACGCATTGAGATGTCATGTTCGACATCAATACTTGTGATGTTGATGCGATAGCTGTCATGGGCAATGCGGTCAATGATTGCATCTGCCAGAGGACTATCAGCACCACCCAGTTGGTCGTACCATTCCTCGAACTCATACTGGGAGCAGAAAATCGTTGAAGATTTCTTGCGTCTCCGATGGAGTAGTTCGAAGATATCTCTTT
>OGQQ01001819.1_pt1 | contig 15367 bp, 9 predicted proteins | sample 1553281 | NCBI WGS metagenome assembly OGQQ01 (sample SAMEA2579937, study PRJEB22360) | human gut metagenome | biome: human gut; feature: human-associated habitat; material: faeces | place: Denmark | collected 2008/2010 | reverse complement strand
GCCGACATCCAGGCCGCGGGTGGGCTGAACAGCCACCAGCAGCTTGGGGTCTTTGTCGATCTCGCGGGCGATGATGGCCTTCTGCTGGTTGCCGCCGGACATGCTGCGCACGATGGTCACGGGGCCCTGGCCGCTGCGGACATCGTATTGGTCAATAAGCCGCTGGGCATATTCCCGGACGGCGGCGTTCTTGATGAAGCCTGCCGTCTGGAACTGGGGCTCCAGATACCGCTGGAGCACCATGTTCTGCTCCAGGGTAAAGTCCAGGATCAGGCCGTGCTTATGCCGGTCCTCGGGGATATGGCTCATGTTTTCGCCCCGGTGGCGGATGGAGGCGTGGGTAATGTTCTTGCCGCACAGCTCCACAGTGCCGCCGGTGATTTTGTCCAGGCCCGTCAGGCCCTGGACGAACTCCGTCTGACCGTTGCCGTCGATGCCGGCGATGCAGACGATCTCACCGGCCCGGACCTCCAGGCTCACGTCGTGGACGGCGTCCCGCTTGTGCTGATGGGAGGCCACGCACATGTGGCGCACCCGCAGCACGGGGTCCTTGGGCTGGGCGGGCTCCTTCACCACCTGCAGCTGCACCGGGCGGCCCACCATCATGTTGGACAGCTCCTGCTTGTTGGTGTCGCAGGTGTTCACCGTGCCCACATAGCGGCCCTTGCGCAGAACGGTGACCCGGTCCGCCACGGCCATGATCTCGTTGAGCTTGTGGGAGATGAACAGGATGGACTTGCCCTCCTTGGTGAGGCTGCGCATGATCTCCATGAGCTCGTCGATCTCCTGGGGGGTCAGCACGGCGGTGGGCTCGTCCAGGATCAGGATGTTGGCCCCGCGGTACAGGACCTTCACGATCTCCACCGTCTGCTTCTGGGACACGGACATGTCATAGATCTTCTGATCCGGGTCAATGTCGAAGCCGTACCGGTCGCAGATTTCCCGGACCTTCTTCCGGGCCTCGGCCAGGTTCAGCTTGCCGGGCATGCCCAGGATGATGTTTTCCGTGGCGGTAAAGACATCCACCAGCTTGAAATGCTGATGGATCATGCCGATGCCCAGGGCAAAGGCGTCCTTGGGGGAGGCGATGGTCACAGGCTGGCCATCGATGTAGATCTGCCCCTCGTCGGGGAAGTAGATGCCGGAGAGCATATTCATCAGGGTGGTCTTGCCGCTGCCGTTTTCACCCAGCAGGGACAGGATCTCACCCTTATAGAGCTCCAGCGTAACGTCCTTGTTGGCCGTTACCTTGCCGAAGCGCTTGGTGATATTCTCCATTTTAACTGCGCATACATTTGCCAAGGCAGTCACCCTTTCTTCTTTCCGCCGGGCCGGGGCGCAGGTGGCCCGCCGGTGTTTTGTTCCATAACCAGCATTTTAGCATAATTCTACAGCGTTGTAAATCGCTAATGGCAAAAAAATGATAATAAATACAAAAAAATTTAGCAGAATACAAAAATAATCAGGCAAAACCGGGAACAGGCCATGGGTTCCCCCGTTTTACACGGCCGAAAATGATCAGCGTTTATTTATTCACAAAGTAAGGGAGCCAATGAAAGAAAAATAGAGCGGATGGGTAGGTAGGCTTTGGCACAATGACCGGACATATTGCAAATTATGCATAAAAAAAGAATGTGAATAAGTTCACATAATGTTAAATTTGCAGAAATTCATGCTAAAACTTTATCAAAATTGTCAATTGTGCAATTGACCGAATAACTGTATACTTTGAATATGCCCAATAGACGCACGCTGCCGGTAAGGCGTGCATCACTCCTCGCTTCGGCGGGTGAACAACAAAAAGGAGAGAAAAAAATGGAAGAAAGAAAAGGCTTTGGGTCCAATTTCGGATTTCTAATGGCTGCCATCGGCTCGGCAGTCGGCCTGGGCAACATCTGGGGCTTTCCCAACAAGATGGGCGCCAACGGCGGCTTCACGTTCCTGATCATCTATCTGATCCTGGCTGCCTGCTGCGGCTTCATCGTCATGATGGGCGAGCTGGCCCTGGGCCGCAAGACCGGCCGGGGCGCCATCGGCGCATACAAAATTCTGTCCAGGAAGTTCAAGTGGCTGGGCTGGCTGGGCGTGCTGTCTGCCTTCCTGATTCTGGGCTTCTACTGCGCCCTGGGCGGCTACTGCCTGAAGTACGTCACCCTGAACGTAGGCAATCTGTTTCATGCCGGCTTCGGCACCGGCACCCTGGACGGCGCCGGTGTGTTCGGCGCCCTGATGGCCAACCAGGGCGAGGCCGTGATTTACGGTCTGATCTTCGTGGCCCTGACCATGATCATCGTTATGGGCGGCGTCGGCGGCGGTATCGAAAAGGTCTGCTCCGTGGGTATGCCCGCTCTGTTCGTGATGCTGGTGATCTGCATCATCCGTTCCTGCACCCTGGAGGGCGCGTCAGAGGGTCTGAAGTATATGTTTGTCCCCGGCTGGGCTCTGGCCAACGGCGTCATCAAGGAAGCGCCTAACTTCTTCTCTGTAGTATCCACAGCAGGCGGCCAGATGTTCTTCTCTCTATCCCTGGGCATGGCGGCCATGATTACCTACGGCTCCTATCTGGATAAGAAGGAGAATCTGCAGAAAAACGCCATCATCATCGTGGTCATGGATACCCTGGTGGCCCTGATGGCCGGTCTGTGCGTGATCCCCGGCCGTTTCGCCCTGGACCCCACCGGCACGCTGGGCGGCCCCTCCCTGCTGTTCGTCACCATGCAGAACGTGTTCGACCGCATGGGCGGCGCAGGTCCCGTTTTCGGCATTCTGTTTTATCTGCTGGTGGTATTTGCCGCCGTCTCCTCCTCCATCTCCCTGCTGGAGGCCGTGGTGGCCCACTTCGTAGATAAGGCCCGGGACCAGGGCAAGGGCGACAAGCGGAAGGCTTACTCCGTGCTGGCCGGTATTGCCGCCGGTATCCTGTGCGTCGTCGTATGCCTGGACTCCCTGGGCACCGCCGGCATCTCTCCCGCCGATATCCTGGGCATGCGCGGCACCATGGAAAAGCTCCCCACCTGGAGTGCCGACTGGCTGGACTTCTTCGACTGCATCGCCGAGGGCATCCTGATGCCTCTGGGCGCGCTGCTGATGAGCATCATGTACGGCTGGGAGATCGGCCCGGAGGTGGTCCATGCCGAGGCTACCCGGGAGGGGCAGTCCTTCGGGGCCTACGGCTGGTTCAAAATCTGTATCAAATACATCACGCCTCTTTGCATGCTGCTGGTGCTGTACGGCCAGATCAAGGAGTTCTTCTTCGTATAAACGGTACTTGTTCCTGATATAAACGGTATATCCCGAGCCGGGGCAGACGCTCCGGCCCGGGATTTTTTTGCTCCTCAAGGACTTCCGGCAAATTACGCCAAATCTTTGTGAAAAAGGTAAAAAGACGAGTTCACAATTTGTTAAAATAATGGAAAGTATCGCTAAGAACTTGACAAAATGTGCTATTGGCGAGTAATATAAGAGAACCAAAACTTGAGGAGGTAAATCACTCTAATGGAAAAGAAAGGTACCAAGATAGCGTATTTCATTGCGCTGGCGATCGTTGTAATCGCACTGGTCATCGCGAAGGTCACCAATGACGGCAGCGGCTTCGTCGCTACCGGTTGGGCCCTGTTCCCCCCGATTGTGGCCATTGCCCTGGCTCTAATCAGCAAGGAAGTGTATTCTTCCCTGTTCCTGGGCTGCCTGGCCGGCGCTCTGCTGCTGGCTAATTTCCAGCCCTGGCAGATGGTGGTGAATTTTGTCGGCGCCGGCGAGGGCGTGGGCATGATCAATGCCATCGACATCTCCATCCTGATCTTCCTGGTGATGCTGGGCATCATGGTGGACCTGATGAACAAGGCCGGCGGCTCCGCCGCCTTCGGCCGCTGGGCCTCCAAGGCTGTCACCACCCGCCGCGGCGCGCAGCTGCTGACCATGCTGCTGGGCGTGCTGATCTTCATCGACGACTATTTCAACTGCCTGACCGTGGGCGCCGTCATGCGTCCCGTCACCGAGAGCCACAAGATCTCCCGGGCGAAGCTGGCCTATGTCATCGACGCCACCGCCGCTCCCGTGTGCATGCTGGCTCCCGTGTCCTCCTGGGCCGCCGCCGTTGCCTCCTATGTGCCCGACGGTTTCCCCGGCTCCCGCATCAGCATGTTCCTGAGCCAGATTCCCTGGAACTATTACTGCATCCTGACCCTGATCATGGTCATTGTCATTTCCGTCCTGAACATTGACTACGGCCCCATGCTGACCCATGAGTACAATGCCCAGGTGAAGGACGACCTGTTCACCACTCCCGAGCGTCCCTTCGAGGGTGCCGACGACTACGAGGAAGGCGAGAAGCACTCCACCGTTCTGGACCTGCTGCTGCCCGTGATCGTGCTGATCGGTATGTGCATCGTGGGCCTGATCTGGACCGGCGGTGTGTTCGATCCCGAAAGCGAGAACTATCAGAACTTCGTCATGGCCTTCTCCGACGCTTCCGCCGGTCCCGGCCTGTGCCTGGGCTCCATCGTGGCCCTGGTGTTCACCTTCATCTATTACTGGCTGCGGGGCCTCATCGGCTTCACCAAGTCTATGGAGTCCATCCCCAACGGCTTCATCCAGATGATCTCCCCCATTCTGATCCTCTGCTTCGCCTGGACCCTGTGCGGCCTGTGCCGTGACAACGGCCTGCAGGTAGGCGAGTTCGTACGGGGCGTCATGGCGGGCACCGGCAGCCTGGCCAAGTTCCTGCCCGCCGTGATCTTCATCGTGGCCTGCTTCATCGGCTTCGCCACCGGTACCTCCTGGGGCACCATCGGCATCATGGTCCCCCTGGTCTGCGCTGTGTTCGACTGGTATGATCAGTCTACCCTGCTGTCCATCGGTCTGGCCGCTTCCTGCGCCGGCGGCGTGTGCGGCGACCACCTGTCCCCCATCTCCGACACCACCATCATGGCCTCCGCCGGTGCACACTGCTTCCACCTGAACCATGTGGCCACCCAGATCCCCTATGGCGTCACCGTGGCTGCCGTGTCCTTCGTCAGCTTCATCATCGCCGGTCTGGTGCAGCAGGTCGTGGTCTGCATGATCATCGCCATCGTCCTGATGATCGGCACCCTGCTGGTCATCCGTGCTGTCACCGCCAAGAAGCACAAGGGCATCTTCCAGGAAATGGCTGCTGCCGACAAGGCTCTCTACAACAAGTAATCCTGCGAAGACTACATAGAAAAACAGGTCCGCATCCGGCTACTCCTGATAGGGGTACCTTGAAGCGTGTCCTCGGATTAGGCAGGCAGTGCAATTGTACCGTCTGCCTTTTCTGTTGTCTCTCCGCATAGAAGCATATCGTCTGTCTCGTTGAGGTTGAAGTCCCGAAAACAGATGTGGATCTTCTGCGGTGCGTGCTTGGAGTATTTGACCTCTTTCTCATACACGATGATTTTCGCCACAAAGGTGCGGAGCAGTTCCGGGGTCAGTTCCGTCATGTCGGTGAACTTTCTGGCCTTGGCGATGAAGTTCTTGGCGTTGGCCATGCTACTGCGTAGTTTCTCCAGGCGCTCCTCCGTGGCAGGGATGGCTTCGGCCAGCTGCGCTTTCTCCTTGGAGTATGCCTCAGACAGCAAACGGAACTGCTCATTGCTCACCCGTCCCAAGGCGCTGTCCTCATACATCCGCTTGAACACTACATCCAGTTCGCCATCCCGTTTCCGCATCGTGGACAATTCCCGTTCCAACCCCCGGATCTCCTTTGCCACCTCAGTAGATTGCTTTTGCTGAATATATGCGGCGAACCGCTCCGGGTCGCTCCTGGCAAACTCTGTAGCTCTGCGGATTGTTTCCAGCACGATTTCCTTCAGTGCCACTTCCCGGATATAGTGAGCGCTACACACTTCTGCCCCGTCCTTCTTGTAGGTGCGGCAGGTGAAATGATTCTGTTCCGGCTTCATGGTGTGCGCCCGGTGCAATACCATGGGCTTACCGCAGTCCGCACAATACACCAATCCAGAGAACATATTCTGCTCATCCATATTCGTGCGGCGGCGCTTATGAGATCGCACCTCCTGTACGATATCCCAGGTTTCCTGATCCACCAGCTCTTCATGAGTATTCTCAAAGATAAGCCACTCTGATTTGGGGCGTTCACATCGTTTTTTGTCCTTGTAGGACTTGGTGCTGTAGCGAAGGTTGACCGTGTGCCCAAGGTAGACCATGTTCTGAAGCATATCCGCCACCATGTCGCCAGTCCAGTTGTAGGGCCGCTCTGCATTCAGCCCGGAATGGGATGTGCCGAATTTCGTATAGGCGTACATGGATGGACTGTAGATGCATTCTTTCTTGAGCTGCTTTGCAATCTGGGCTGGTCCCATTCCGCCGGCGCACATGGCGAAGATGCGTTTGACGACAGCCGCCGCCTCCTCATCCACCAACAGAGGAGAGTCCTTGGTTGCACCCTTGCGGTAGCCGTAAGGAGCTCGTGTCCCCACCCGGATTCCCCGCTGTGCCTTGGCGTTCACTACATTCCGCACCTTGCGGCTGCAGTCCCGCACGTGCCACTCATTGAACAAATTCTTGAAAGGCATCAGCTCGTTGCTGTTTTCATACTTGGTGTCAACATTGTCGTTGACAGCGATGTAGCGCACATCATTGGAAGGGAATATCTCCTCGATATAAAGACCGGTGTGCAGTTGGTTTCTTCCAAGGCGGGAAAGATCCTTTGTGATGATGACGGCGATGTCGCCGTTGCTCATGTCATCCATCATCTGTTCAAAGGCTGGGCGATTGAAATTCGCGCCGGAATAGCCATCGTCCACATAAAATCTGGTGTTCTGGAACCCATTCTCATCGGCGTACTTTTGCAGGATAAGTTTTTGGTTCTGGATACTGTTGGAGTCGCCCTCCAGATTATCATCTCGGGACAGACGGCAATAGAGCGCCGTGATCTTTTGGTTTGGCTGTAACATATTGACCTCCTTCATAAAATGCCAAACCGATTGAGAGATTGCAACCATACAATACCCTCAATCGGTTTGTTTGTCTATGCGAACCTGTTTTTCAGGCGGAAATATTTTTTGCGTCCTGCTCCAGGTTGATGACCTGTTTCATAAGATCGACCGTAGATTGCGTTCCTCCGAAACTGAATTCCGCGAACACAATGTACTCTCTGCCGCATACATGCTGTCGGCGGCTTTTTATAATCTTGCCGTCCCTTTCTTCCACTGCGGTATCCCGCACTGCCTTGGCAGAGGGAATATCCTCATCTCCATGCTTTTCTTCACTGTAGGAGCGGGGACGCTCATTGTATTTGAATTTATACGCCATATCGTTCCTTTCCCCTGACGCTACAGTCAGGCAACAAAAATAGCAGACCGTTACATGGTCTGCTGCTGTGTTTGTTCTGCCTGCTGATCTTCGGTCCACTGCTGTTCTGTAGATGATTGCTCATCCTGTGTGAGCACCATGGCTACGCCGGCCACCAGTCCGATGACAGCGCCGATATTTTTGGCTTCCTGTTCTGCCTGGATACGGCGGTAACGTTCCTCGACATTTTCGTTACCATCATCCAGTAACGCTCCAGTTACCGCCAGACCATACAGTCCAGCGTGGAGCGGCTTCATAGAAACAGGTTGCGGATGTTGCTGACCACTGTCGCTGTGCCATACCCCATCCCCAGCAGTGCCGCCACGATGAGCAGTACCAGTACGATCCATTTGGCCACTACGATCAGGTCGAAGTCCGGAAGCCAGTCCAGCCATTTGCAGGAATGCTTTTCTTTCTTCTTCCCAGCCTGTTCCAGCAGAGTGGTCATCTCCGTCAACGATTTCTGGATCTTCGCCATGCTGTTCTGCACCGCTGTCAGGTCTGTGTGTGATCTCAGGTTCGGAAGATACTCCCGCATTCCACGCACTTCCCACCCGATGGATTCTGTCTTCTGTGTCAGCATCGTCAGAGCCTCCGGCAACGGACACTGGATGACAATGGGCGTGATCGGTGAACTCGACTCCTGCGCTGTCGGCTGCGGTGAAGGCTCGGGCCGGTTCAGGGCCATGAGCTCGTCCATAGATAATTTCTTCTCTGATCCTGAATTCATATTCCATGTTCTCCTTTAGATATTTGTCACCGAACAGCAAACGGTCCCGACACTGCCAGCCACTCGGCGTGGTATAGGTGATATTCTTTCGGGACTTTTCCCAGCGAACCTTGTAGCCCTCGCTCTCCATCAGCGCAATGAACTCCTCGCGGTTGGAAGCGTGGCGCATACAGTCATTGATGATATTCATGAGCTGCAGCTTCTTGCTCTGACCGCGGGCCGCCGTGTGATACTCTCCGATGGTCATAGTCTTTGTTTTCTGCTTTTGTTCCCTGGGTTGAAATACAGGAAGTGAAAACTCCTTGCAGACCATGTCGTTGCGTTGCCGCAGTTCCTGGAGCTGCTCCTTTGCGATATGCAGTTTCCGTCCGGTATCGAAATTGACCGAGTTGATGAGGAAGTGGGAATGGATGTGCTCACGGTCTGTGTGGGTGCAGACCAGAACTTCGTATCCCTCATAGTACTCGGCCAGCTTCAGCGCGGCCGCGTGAGCGGTGACCGGGTCGACTGCTTCGCCTTTCGGGAAGCTCTGTACCATGTGATAGAACAGTACACCGTCCGTCTTGTGGTAGAGCCGCTTGGTGGTCATGAAATCCGCGTAGACAGATTCCGGCTGACAGTTGATACCTGTGACCAACTGCTGCCCCTCGAACTCGGTCTTTTTATCCTGCATGGTATACCGCATCACGGCGCTCATGCATCCGGTGGTCTGGCCCCGCTTGTAGTTTGTGAAGCTGATGATAGCCATAGCTTACCAGCGCTTTCGTTCAAGGATCATCCGAACGGCACCACAGAGTTCAGAGAACGCCCGACATACGCTTTCCAGATCGATCACGGTCACTCGTCCCATGTGCGCCAGGGTGACGAGTTGGTTCAGATTTCTGCCGATGGACTTCAGCTCCTTCAGCACTTCTTTCAGGCCGTCGATGACCACCACCTGCTTTCCCAGGCAGCAGGCAGTGACGTAGTCGCTCATGGACATCCCGGACTGCTTCGCCAACTCCTTGATGGCCTCCCGGTCTGTGGACGCCATGCGGGTGCTGAATTTAACATCTTTTTTCATGTCGTTTCCTCCAAATCGTAGATAAAGTGGGTCCGGGCTTCTGCCCGGAATTCATGCGGAAGTCGGGCAGCGGCGTTGCCGCAGACCAGACAAACGCGATGCTGGCCACCTCCAAGGAGGTGATTTCCCTGCACCGAACACCCGCGCTCCGCTTTCGGCCACAAATGGCCACAAACGGCGTTTCTTTTTCCCTGCGGGTGTTTACTCGCCATGCCCGGCAATCTCCCGCAAATCGCCGCACAGCGCCCCAACAGGGTCAACAGGGGCGACCACAGGTACACCCTGGGCATCGTCACTTTCGGCACGGCGCAGCTCGATGAGCCGCTTCCCGTTGCTGCGGCGCACCATACCGGAAATTCCGATTTTGCTTAGCGCGTCAAGGTTTTGCAGGATCAGGCGGGACACTTTCTTAGGCGAGATACGCTCCATACCGACAGGGTCGATTTTTTCAGACAGCTCTGTGGGAGTGCCGATAAATTTCGTACGGTCGCGCATCAGTTCAGAGACCAGATAGGTGATCCGGTCGCCCAGTAGCTCCGGCTGCGTTCTGCTGTCTGCTACCATCTCCCACACGTTTTCAACGTTGCGTTCCAGAGACAACTCCCGGTATTCAATGTCACGACCGATGCAGGAGAGCTTCGCCTTACCGCTGCCGCGCCGATCTTCCACCAGAGTAAAACTGGAATCCACCGCCCCGCTGATGGCTGTCGTACCGGAGATGCGGTTGAACACATCATCGGCAGTTTCCTTTCGCAGATGATGGATCAGCAGGATGGCGATGCCGTGCTTGTCCGCCAGCCGCTTCAGCACGGACAGGTCCCGGTAGTCATTGGCGTAGGTGGCATCGTGGACGGGGCGGACCATCTGCAGCGTATCGACGAGAACCAGAACAGTATCCGGGTGAGCTACGAGGAAGCCCTCCACCTGCTCCTCCAGCCCCTGGCCGATGGGAGCGCACTCCGTACAGAAATGGACGCTGTCCGGCGCGTCCTCTGTGATCTCGAAGAGGCGGTTCTGGATGCGAAGGACGGAGTCCTCCAGGCAGAGATAGAGGGTGGTGCCCTGCTTCACGCTCATTCCCCAGACCGGTTCTCCCTTGGCCACCGTCACCGCCAGCCACAGGGCCAGCCAGGACTTGCCCACCTTGGGTGAACCCGCCAGGATATGCAGACCCTGAGAGATCAGCGTGTCCACCACAAAATTGGGCGGCTCCAGCGGACGGTCCATCAGCGTCCTACCGTCCACCGTGACCAGAGGACGGTCCATTTTGTTGCTCATAGTCAGTACCTCCAATTCAAAATATCTGAATACAAAAATCTCCCACCTCGAAAGAAGTGGGAGTAGTATTCTTTTAGAGGAGCAGTGCCCACAGGACTTTTGAGCATCCCCTTGCCCCTCTGCTTGTATTGTGGTGGAAAAGATGGTATCCTGATAAAAAGCATGGACAGATTAAAAATCAAGTAGGACAAATTATTGCAGAGGAGGGGGCCAGCGGAAATGGAGGGGAGCATCATATTCTATACCTACGGCAGCACCTTGGAGCTGAACGGGCAGCAGTTTGAGGCAGGCAGGCTAACCGAAGATCTGCTGAATCTATCACCGGATGACTACCACCCTCTGCACGAACGGATGGTGCGCATCCGTACCCTTATGGACATCTACGAGTATGTCCGCAAGAGTGAACTTTGGTGGAAACTGAATGATGAGATGGAGCAGCTCTGTCAGGAACTTCGCCGATATACTGTGTTCCGCTTGCTACCGGACGATTGCTATGACGCTTTCTTTTCGGTGATACGGGAGATCACAGGACAGTTCAGCTTGTTTCCTCCCGAGGAGCACAGCCTTTCAGAGGATGATCAGACAAAACTTCTCAGCGCCTCAGCGGAAGAATTCTTCCAGAGCGATGATGGGGACAGCGATCCTGAAATCTCCTTGGGACTGCTGGATCTGTTTCGTCGCAGAGAGGGCAGCGAGGAAAAGGGCGAGTTGTTTTATTACGAGATGTTTCGCCTCCTGGGAGCGTGCGAAGATACCTGGAGTGCCTACAAGAAATACATCGACCGCTACATGATGTATCTTCACGACATCCGTGCCTTTGTTCCTACCATCCGGAATTTCATCAAGTTTATCCTCTCCACACTCACGACCAATGGGCCGGAAAGTTATGCGGCAGCGCTCTATGGTTTCTATAACGATGATCGCACCGCAGAGAAGCTGATCGTCAACCCCATCACTTACCACGGGGACTGCTACAGGAGACACAATGAATATATGCTCTCCTATGTCCCGCGGGAGCTGCCGGACGGCTCCATGGCCATCTGTCAGGAGCATGTGACGGACAGCTTACAGGCGCTGATGAAGGCAGACTATATGCTGGCCCTGAATAGCGGACACAACATCCGCCGCTGCATCATCTGCGGGAAATACTTCATGCTGAAGAGCGGCGTCCACGCTTTGTACTGCGAAGGGGCCTGTCCCCACGCTCCTGGCTACACCTGTCGGCAATTTGGCACGGTGGAAGTTCAAAAGGAACTGGCAAAGAACAACCCCAAGGTGAAGACCAAGCTGACTGCCTTTTCCAGGATCACGAAGGATATGCAGCGGGGAGCTATCTCTCAGGAGGATGCCAGAAGAGCCAAGGATCATGTGCGAGACCGGCTCTACGATGCGCTGCGCAGCCCGGATATCTCTGTTGAGGAGTTTTCTGAACAAATATCTACTGCGCAAGTGTATGAATATTGCCGCATCACCAGAGTGAGCATGCCCCGAGGGCGTCCACCGAAAGCAAAGGCGGGTGGGACCCATGACCAATGAGGAATTGGTCCGCCGATATTACGGCGGTGATGAGCGCGCGCTGGAGGAGTTGTACCGCAGGAATCTCGGGCTGATCCGGCGCATCGCCCGGGAGACTGCCAGAGAGTTCAACTGTCTGCATATGGACAGGGAAAGACCGGGAGAGTTGTCCGGCTATACGAAAACGATTCTGGAGGATCTTTGCGGCGAGGGTGCGTTGGAATTTCTGACACGGGTCCAGAGCAGAGAATACGATGAGAGCCGTGCTGTGCTTGCCACCTACCTGTACCCACATCTGAAAGGCCGGATGACCCGTTGGCTGGAGCAACATATCGGAAATCTTTCTCTGAGCAAGCACGAGATGGATGCTGTCCGGCAGGCACAAAGGCTATATCATTCAGGTCAGTTCAGCATCGAAGAGATCGCGGAGAAAATGGATGTCCTTCTGGAACAGGCTGTCAAGCACATCCGTTACAACACCCATTTTGTTGGTGTCAATGATCTTATCCCTGGGAGCTATGACGGTGATCCCTTTGAGCGGCTGATGCCTGGGAATCTCTCTGTTTCTGCGGAGCAGGTCGTGTATCGAAAAGTCTGCATTGAGCTGCTGCAGGAACTATTTGATGCTCTCCCGAAGAAGGACAGGGACATCCTCGGAAAATTCTACGGCGTATTCGGATTTGAAAAAACTTCGCTGAAGGAAATCGGCATGTACCACATGATGAAGGAGTCCGCCGTGGAAAAGGCAAAGGAGCGTGCTGTCACAAAGCTGAAAAAAGCCTATCCGGGTAGCAGGCTGCAGATCTGGAGGAATGTTCATCGTATGATACGCAGACCGATCCTGCCAGCGAAGGATGACAGAGCACTGCGGCGCAGCTTCACGACTTCGACCCTACGAAATCAGGAGTCTGGAAGATCGTAGTTTCGATACAGTCTGGTGAGAATTTTGCGCAGACAGGAGACCGCAACAGTCCCCTTTAGGACATGTTTAGGAAAAATCAAGAGTCATACTCGCTTTTTTATACGTTCCGTGCTATAATGCAGAAAAACACGAAAGACCGGCAACTATGGCTACACATATTTTAGTCGTCGATGACGAGACTGCGATCGCAGATCTGGTGGAGGTCTATCTGAAAAACGAAGGCTTCACCATCCACAAATTCTATAATGCCTCCGACGCCCTGGCTTGTGTGCGGACGACACGCTTGAATCTGGCGGTGCTGGATGTGATGCTGCCGGACATGGACGGCTTTACCCTCTGCCAGCGCATCCGGGAGGACCACCTGTTCCCCATCATCATGCTCACCGCAAAGGTGGAGGATATGGACAAGATCATGGGGCTGACCTTGGGAGCGGACGACTACATCACCAAGCCCTTCAATCCTCTGGAACTGGTGGCCCGGGTCAAGACTCAGCTGCGCCGCTACACCCGGTACAACCCCAGGGAGGGGACAGTCCAGGAGGTCACCGAATACGACTTTCGAGGCCTTCAGATCTCCAAGGCCACTCACAAGTGCGTCCTGTTCGGCGAGGAACTGGCCCTGACGCCCTTGGAATTCTCCATTCTCTGGTATCTATGTGAGCACCGGGGGAATGTGGTGTCCAGCGAGGAACTGTTTGAACATGTTTGGGGCGAGGCGTTTATGGACAGCAACAACACCGTCATGAGTCACATCGCCCGGCTACGGGAAAAGATGCACGAGCCCAGCCGAAAGCCCAAATTCATCAAGACCGTTTGGGGGGTGGGGTACACCATTGAGTAAGAAAGGAAATACCCGCAGCCGCCGGAGATCTTTGCGCATCTGGGGCGGCTACCTGCTGGTCCTCATGGCTTGGGTGGTCGCAGGGATGGCCTTGGCATTCCTGGGCTTCATCATCTGCGCCAGCATCACCTGGCAGCCCTCGCCGCTCTACGACTTCCTGAATTGGGTTCGAGACTACATCGTTCTGGTCTGCATCGTCACAGTGCTGGCGGGCTGGGTGGTCATCAGCTTCTATTTTATCTCCAAGCCCATCAAGCAGCTGGACGTGGTGGCCAATGCGGCAGAGCAATTATCCCGCCCCAGTGAGGAGCCCATCCAGCTGCCGGATTCCCTGGAGGACATCTCCATCCAGCTGAATCTGGCCCGGGAGCAGGCTCTCCGGGACGCCCGGGCAGCCCGGGAGGCAGAACAGCGGAAAAACGACCTAATCGTCTATCTGGCCCACGACCTGAAAACGCCCCTGACCAGCGTCATCGGCTACCTGACCCTCCTGCGGGATGAGCCTCAGATCTCCTCGGAGATCCGGGCCAGGTACACCGGCATCGCCCTGGAGAAGGCGGAGCGGCTGGAGGACCTCATCAACGAGTTCTTCGACATCACCCGCTTCAACCTCTCTCGCCTGGAGCTGGAGCGGCAGAGCGTGGACCTGACGCGGATGCTGGAGCAGGTCGCCAGCGAATTCCGCCCCATTTTCGCAGAATCGGGGCTGTCATGCAGCCTGGATCTGCCGCCCAAGCTGCACTATTCCTGTGACCCGGATAAGCTGGCAAGGGTCTTTGATAATCTCCTGCGCAACGCGTCTTATTATAGCCTGCCGGACAGCACGGTGGAAATTGCCGGACGGATAGAGGCCGGGAAAATCGTACTCACCTTCTCCAATGCGGGAAAGAACATCCCCCAGGAGAAATTGGACCGGATCTTTGAACAGTTCTTCCGTCTGGACAGCTCCCGCGCCACCCGGACAGGTGGTGCGGGCCTTGGCTTAGCCATCGCCAAGGAGATCGTGGAGCTCCACGGCGGGACCATTCGGGCGGACAGCACCGAGAATCGGATCACCTTCACCATCTGTCTTCCGTCAGACCATTCAGAAGTGCCGTAAGAAAATCACAAGAATTTCGCAGAAAACTTGCAAGGCATCCGTTGGTAGATAGACAAGTATGAAACGCCTGGTTCTGGTACCATTTCAGTATCAGAACCAGGCGCTTTATTTTGATTAGGAGGTCTTATCCCATGAAAACCATTCTCGTTCTCTTCGGCGGATGCTCCACGGAGTACGAAGTTTCTCTCCATTCCGCCTATGCGGTGCTGTCCCACATGGACCCCGCCCGCTATACTCCTTTGGCTGTGGGCATCACACGGGAGGGGCAGTGGCTCTGCTATACCGGCGACCTCTCCCGGCTGGAGGACGGTACTTGGCAGCAGGCGGCAGACTGTATCCCCTGCACCCCGCTGGTGGAACGGGAGGCCCACGCTTTACTACTGCTGGACGGCTCCGGCCGCCGTCTCCTCTTTGACGCGGTATTCCCAGTCCTCCACGGCAAGAACGGCGAGGACGGTACGGTACAGGGACTCTTTGAACTGGCCGGGGTCCCGGTCAGCGGCTGCGGGACATTGTCCAGCGCCTTGTGCATGGACAAGGACCGGGCCCACCAGCTGGCGGCCCCGGCCGGCATCCGGGGCCCCCGG
>OGQQ01001801.1_pt1 | contig 15513 bp, 11 predicted proteins | sample 1553281 | NCBI WGS metagenome assembly OGQQ01 (sample SAMEA2579937, study PRJEB22360) | human gut metagenome | biome: human gut; feature: human-associated habitat; material: faeces | place: Denmark | collected 2008/2010 | reverse complement strand
GAAAGCCGTTGGAAGGGTTGCGCGGCCGCCTGCGCCGTGCCGAGGCGATGGCCGGCGGAGCCGTGAAAAACGACTCCGTGGCTTCGGTCTGCGCCGATCTGAGCGGCTACTACAACTATATTTCGGCCGACTCGTCGCGCCTCTACGCCGAGCGCGGGCTGGCTCTGCTGCCGGACACGCCGTCGGAGCTCCACGCCACGCTGCTGAACAACTGCGCCAACGCTTTCTTTTCGGCCGGCGACATGCCCCGGGCCAAGGAGTGGCTGTTCCGGACGCTCCGCGAGGCCGAAGCGCTCGGCATCGGGTCGCTGCGCATCGACGCGCTTTCGGCGCTGGGCGTGGTTTACCGGCGGTGCGAGATGCCCGACTCGGCCTTCGTCTGCTACTCCCGCGCCGCCGAACTGGCCGAGGCGAGCGGCGAGGAGTCGTCGGTGGCGAATCTCTACATCAACATCGCCGTGCTCTATGCCAATACGCGGCGGCTCGACGAGGCGCTGGTCTATGCCCGGAAGGGGTTGGAACGCTCGCTCCGGAGCGACGAGACGGGGCAGCAGCTCTACGCCTACCAGACGCTGGGCAGCATCCAGGTCCTGCTCGAACGCCGTGAGGAGGCCGCCGCCCCGCTGCGCGACGCCTATGCGCTCGCCGTGCGGGCGGACATGCCTACGTTCGTGGTCAAATGCGCCGCGCCGCTCATCAGCAACTTCACGCTTCTCGGCCGGCCCGATTCCGTGCGCCGCTACATCTCCCTGACGGAGCCCTACCTCGGGCGGGTGGCTCCCGGCAGCGTCGAGGGGCTGGGCTACAAGGAGGTCATCGCGCAGTTCTACCTCAATACGGGCCGTTACGGCGAAAGCCTGCGGCTGTACCGCGAGCTGCTGGCCGAGGAGGGCAACCTGGCGACTCCCCGGCCGCTGCTGCTCAACCGCATCGCGCGGGCCGAAGCCGGACTGGGCCGCTACGCCGAGGCCTACCGGACCATGGCCGAATGCTATGCCGTGCAGGATTCGGTCTCCGGGGCGCGTTTCCAGGAACAGTTGTCGGATTTCTCGGCCCGTTACGATGCGCAGCAGAAGGAGCTGGAGATCGCCACGCTGCGCGAGGAACGGGCCCTGCAACGGGTCTCGACGATGCGCTACGTCGTCTGGTCGGTGGTGCTGATCGTACTGCTCGCCGCGGCCGTGTCGCTGCTGCTCTTCCTGCGCAGGCGCCAGATCGCCCGCGGGCGGGCCCGCGAACGGGAGTTCGAGGCGTTCCGTCGGCAGACCGACCTGCGGCTGGCCCGCAAGTACATCGACGGACTGGAGGCCGAGCGTACGCGGCTGGCCCGGGAGCTGCACGACGGCATCTGCAGCGACCTGCTGGGGCTGGAGATGCGCATGCGCCATGCCGATCCGACTCCCGGGGCGCAGCGCGAGGCGGTGGAGCTGCTGGCCTCGATGCGCGAGAGCGTGCGCAACATTTCGCACGAACTGATGCCGCCCGCGCTGCAATACGCCACGCTCGACGAGATGATAGGCGACTACACATCCCATCTCGAACTGCCTCCGGCGGTCGATCTGCGCTACCGCTCCTCGTCGCCGGACGGCTGGGGCGACATTCCGCCGAAGGTCTCCTACGAGCTCTACCGCATCCTGCAGGAGGTGATGAGCAACCTGGTCCGTCACAGCGGCGCGACGCTGATCGACGTCGAGCTGCGCCGCGAGGCGCGCCGGATCGTCTGCACGGTCCGCGACGACGGCCGTGCGCCCGACCGTCGGCAGCAGCGCACGCAGGGAATCGGCCTGCGCACCGTGGCCGATCGGTTGCGGACCATCGGCGGAGGGATGCGCCTCGAACGCACCGATACGGGCACGACGCTTACTTTGGAGATCGCGCTATGACCGCCGCCGGACACGCCGAAAAACTCGCCCTGCTGCTCGTGGACGACCACGAGCTGATTCTGCTCGGCATCCGCCAGAGCCTCGAACGCGAAGGGACGGCGGGCGATCTGGTCGCGGTCCGCAGCGCCGCAGAGGCTTTGCAGGCGCTCCGCAGCAGGCGCTTCGACCTTTGTGTCGTCGATCTCGAACTGCCCGATCTGCCGGGATTCGAACTGATCGACGCCATCCGGCGGCAGGACCCTGCGGCCCGGATCGTCGTCAATACCATGCACAACGAGATATGGACCGTCAATCGCCTGCTGCAAAGCGGCGTGCAGGGCGTCGTGATGAAGGATTCCGATGCCGGGGAGCTCGCCCGTGCCGTCCGTGCCGTGGCATTCGGGGGCCGTTATTTCTGTCCCCGCTTCGAACAGCTCCGCCGGCGTTTGCTGTGCGGTTCCGGACCCGATCCGCTCACGCGCCGCGAGCAGGAGGTGCTCGAACGGATCGCCGAGGGGCACAGCACGGCGGAGATCGCCCGCCGCATGTCGCTTTCGCAGAATACGGTCGAAACCTACCGCAAGCATCTCTTCGCCAAACTCGGAGCCCGCAACTCGGTCGATCTCACGATGCGGGCCGTCGCCCGAGGTCTGATCCGCGCCGACCTCTCCGGCCGGGAAAACTGAAGGCCCGCGGCGGCTGCCGGCTGCCTGTCGTCTGTCGGCCGCTTTTGCCGGCGGGGGACTCGGCCTTCCGTCCGGCCGTTTCCCGCTGCCGTTCCGGCGCCGCCGTTCGGCCCTTCCTGCGAATTGGGAAGCGAATATTTGGTCTTTTCTCGGAAAAAAGGTAATTTTGAAGCCGGATTAAACCTGCTTTCGGAATCGTGCTGAGTCTTGTCATATCGCAATACCTGGAGTCGCACAAGCGGCTCGTCGTTCCCCAACTGGGGGCTTTCATCGTCAAGGAGCCGGGACATGCCGTGCTCTTTTCGGAACTGCTCAAACGCGACGACGGCGTGCTGCGCCGTCTGCTTTCGGAGCGGGGAATGAACGAACTGGAGGCCGCGGGCGAGATCGACCGGTTCGTTTTCGAGGTGCGCCATGCCGCGGAACACGGCGGGGAGTATCCGCTGCCCGGTTTCGGCGTTCTCGCCGCCGGTCCGAACGGGACCGTCGCCTTCCGCTACGACCCCGCTCCCGTGTCCGGGACGGCCTCCCCGGAATCCCCGGCTGCGGAGACCGTAGGAAAGGAGACGCCGGTTGGTGCGGCCGCAGCGGCCGACGGTTCCGGAGAGGCGCCCGCTGCCCCGGTCCGCACGCCGCGCGTGCATCCCGGACGGCTGACCGAGGCCGTGAAGCAGGCTTTCGACGAACCGCACGTGTCGCCTTCGGCCAAACTGAACCCCGATCCCTCGGTGCGCGGCCTGCGTTACGGCCGTCCGCCGAAGAATACCGATGCCTACACCTATGTCGGCCGCGTTCCGCGCCGCCGTACGGACCGTTTCATCTGGATCGCCGTGATCGCCGCCGTGTTGGCGCTCGCCGCGATCGGATACGGTTATTACCGCGACTACCGCGAGCGGCAGATCGAGGCGGAATGGGCCGCTCCCGCCGTGCCGGACGAACCGCAGCCCGATGCTGCCGCGGCGGGGGAGACGGGCGTTTCCGATGCCGTGCCGGTTCCGGCATCCGCTTCCGCCGTGTGACCGCCGCACCGAACCCGAACATCATACGAACCCAATGACAGAGATCGCAACCGTAAAACAACGCTTCGGCATCATCGGCACTTCGGAACTTCTGGACCGGGCGCTGGAGGTGGCCCTGCGCGTGGCTCCCACCGACCTGACGGTACTCGTCACGGGCGAAAGCGGCGTGGGCAAGGAGTTCTTCCCGCAGGTCATCCATGCCTATTCCGCGCGCAAGCACAACAAATACATCGCCGTGAACTGCGCGGCGATTCCCGAAGGAACCATCGACTCGGAACTTTTCGGCCATGAAAAGGGGGCCTTCACCGGAGCCACGGAGGCCCGGAAGGGCTATTTCGAAGAGGCCGACGGCGGCACGATCTTCCTGGACGAGGTGGCCGAGCTGCCGCATCCGACGCAGGCGCGCCTGCTGCGCGTGTTGCAGACGGGCGAATTCATCCGTGTCGGGTCGTCGAAGGTGCAGAAGACGAACGTCCGCGTCGTCGCCGCGACGAACATGAACCTGCAGGAGGCCATCGCACAGGGGCGTTTCCGCGAAGACCTCTTCTACCGCCTGAGCACGGTTCCCATCGTCGTGCCGTCGCTGCGCGAACGCCCGGAGGACATCCCGCTGCTGTTCCGCAAATTCGCCGCCGACGTGGCCGTGCAGTACCGCATGCCGGCTGTGACGCTCGACGAGGGGGCGCGGCAGATGCTCATGCACTACTATTGGCGGGGCAACATCCGCCAGTTGAAAAACGTCGCCGAGCAGATTTCGGCCATCGAGCAGGCGCGGGTCATCACTGCGGAGGTGCTGTCGAAGTACCTGCCCCGGCAGGAGGCCGGAGCTCCCGTGGCCGCCGGTTCGGTCCGTATGGACGACGACATGTCCACCGAGCGGGAGCTGCTCTACAAGGTGCTCTTCGACATGCGTGCCGACATCAACGACCTCAAGCGCATGATGGCCGAACTGATGCAGGCTTCGGGCCGCTGCCAGGAGCCGGTGCGCGACATTCGGGGGCTGCTGCCGTCCGCCGCGCAGAGCAGCCTCGCTCCCGTGCAGCCCGCTCCGGTCTATGCCGAGAGCGAGGAGGTGACCGACGACCCGCCGCGCGAGCGGACCAAGGCCGACATGCAGCGCGAGCAGATCATCCGCGCCCTGCGCCGCAACAACGGCCGCCGCCGCGAGGCCGCTGCCGAACTTTTCATGTCGGAGCGCACACTATACCGCAAGATAAAGGAGTTAGGAATTGAAGACAATTCCTGACTCCAATTAAAAATTAAGAATTAAAAGAATGCGCAGATTCCGAGATAATTTTTCATTTTTCATTTTTCGTTTTTCATTGCTGGCTATCGCCGCGGTGATGACCGGTTGCGGCGTGTCCATCAAATACTCGCTGTCGGGCGCCTCGATTCCGCCCGACGCCAAGACCTTTTCGGTGGCCTACTTCCCCAACAACGCCACGATGGTGTCGCCGATTTTGAGTTCCACGCTCACCGAGGCGCTGGTCGACATGTTCACGCGCCGCACGCGCCTGATGCAGGTCGACGAGGGCGGCGACTTCGCCTTCGAGGGCGAGATCACCAACTACATGTCGGCGACCTCGTCGGTTTCGACCGACGACTACGCGGTGCTCAACCGCCTTTCGATCACCGTCAAGGTGCGCTTCACGAATGCGCTCGACGAAAAAATGTCGTTCAACCGGACGTTCACGGCTTTCGAGGATTACGAATCCACGCGGCTGCTTTCCGAGGTCGAGGGCGAGCTGATCCCCCAGATCGTCGACAAGATCGTGACCGACATTTTCCAGGCCGCGGCCTCCAACTGGTAATTCCGACGCGCGATGTCCGACCTGAAAACATACTTTGCGGCGCCCGGCCGGGCGGAGACGCCTTCCGCTGCCGAAGCCGGGGACCTTGCGGTGCGCTTCCCGTGGTTCCTTCCGGGGCGTATCCTGCGCGAGACGCTTACGGGCGAATCCGATCCGCGGGTGGCGCTGACGGCCTCGTGGCGGGCCGAGAGTTCGTTGCGCAGGGCCGCCGTCGACGCCTCGGCGCTCACGCAGCTCTCCTCGGAGGAGATCATCGACCGTTTCCTTCAGGAAGAGGACCTGCGCATCGTCGCCGGCGAGGGCGAACCCGAGGAGGAGGTCGTTCTGCAGCCCGAACTGGACGACGACGACGAGGTGGTCACCGAGGAGCTGGCCGAAATCTATCTCGCTCAAGGCCTTCGGGACAAGTCCGTGGCGATTTATCGCAAATTAAGTTTGCGAAATCCCGAAAAAAGTGTTTACTTTGCCGAACTTATTGGCAAAATAGAAAACAATATTAAAATTTAAGGTAATATGTTATACACGATTTGCATTGCCCTGATACTCGTTGCGAGCGTACTGGTGATCCTGGCGGTATTGGTGCAGAACCCCAAGAGCGGCATGGCCGCCAATTTCGGCGCGTCGAACCAGGTGATGGGGGTGCGCGAGACTACGAACTTCCTGGAGAAATTCACCTGGTCGATGGCTATTGCCATCGTGGTTTTGAGCCTTGCGGCTACGCTGGCCATGGACCGCGGTCTGGTCGCCGACAGCAATTTGGAGATTTCGAAGGACGCCAAGGCGCTTCAGGAGCGGGTCATCGAATCCGAGGCCGCCGCTACGATGCCGCAGGCCGAGATTCCCTCTGCCGGACAGACCGAGCAGCAGGCCGAGTAGCCTCCGCGCTCCGTCCGGAACGCCGGAGGGGGGGGGAGACTTCGCCGTTATAGAAGACCGTGGATTCTTTCCGCGGTCTTTTTTTCGCCCGTCCGGAGGAGGTCCCGCATGGGACGATTCATCGGGGGCCGGAACGGTCCCGCAACAGAGACCCCGGAGGGGCCGCCTTGCAATATCCGAGGTTGTTTGCCTCCCGGAACGGGACGGTGAATTCCCGCCCGTGTTTTGCGCCCGGCCGGAACCTCTCCGATTCATGTATTGGAAAAGCCCGCGGGATGCTCCGCGGGCTTTTTTTGTGCCGCTTCGAATCGCTCCGGGAGGAGCCCCCCCCCTGGGCGAAAACGGTCAGAGATGCTGCGGACTGAAAGCCCCGATGGTCTTGATCCGCTCCTCGAAATCGTCGCGCGAGACGAGCGTGTGCCCCTTGATCTTCGACCGGTAGTTGTAGATCGTGCTCACGGAGTAACGCAGCAGCGCGGCGATTTTCGACGAGTCGTTGATGCCCAGCCGGATCAGCGCGAAGATGCGCAGCTCGGTCGTCAGCAGCTCGCCCTTTTTCGGCTCGATGCGCGCCTCCTTGTCCAGCAGGGAGTTGAAATCCTCGATGAACGTGGGGTAGAGTTGCAGGAACGTCGTGTCGAAGTTGCGGTAAAACTCCTCCAGTTCGCGGCTGTCGCCGTCGGTCGGGGAGTACTCCTTCCGCAGTTCGTCGACGCGGCCGTCGCGCAGCAGGCGGCGTACGTGGCGGCGCGAGTCGATGATCTTGTCGATGTACTCCGAGCACATCGTCAGGAAGATGCCGATATACTCCTCCTTCACTTCGTTGGCCTCTGAAATCTGGCTGTTCAGTCCTGCCAGTCGCTTGTTGATGTGCTGGAGGTCTTTGTTCGAGATGTTGAGCCGGTTGTTGGCCTGCTGCAATTCGAGCCGCGCGAGGTTCAGCTTGCGGTTCTGCCGCAGGACGAAGACCACGCCCCCGAGGGCCAGCAGCATGAAGCAGCCGATCGACACGACGAAGATGTTGTACATGGCGTCCATCCGCTGCCGCCGGACCCGGTAGGCCTCTTCGATGACGTGCAGCGCCAGTGCGTCCTGCCACGGGCGGAGCCGCGAATTGAAGAACCGTGCGTCGTCCATCACGATCCGCATGTAACGCATGGCGCGCTGGATGTTGTCGTCGTCGAGCAGCGTGTTGGCGAGACTTTTCAGTGCGGCGTTGTCGCGGATCGCCAGCTGGATGTCGGTCATCGCCGAGCGTGCGAACCACACCTGCGCCGTGGGCGTGTCGTCCATCAGCTCCGCCACGAGGGCGCGCATGTACGACGCCTCGGCATATTCGCGCGAAAGGGGTTGCAGGGCGCTGCACAGCCGTTCGGAAATCTCCACGGCCTGCGGGTAGTCGCGGGCGCCGATCGCCTGGCGGAGCCGGAAGTTGAGGTGCGTGACCGACTCCGGTTCGGTGTTCTCCACGATCAGCTGGGCGTAGATCACCGTAAGCCGCCACGATTCGTGTCCCTGCGCCGAGTCGTGGGAGTAGAGCTGGAGTTCGTCGTTGAGTTTGTGGCGGGCGATGTAGTAGTCGACCAGCTGCCTGCGGTCCAGCGCCGTGGTGTCGACCAGTTTCAGCATGTTCGCCGCTTCGAGGTAGATACCCGCCGAACTGTACAGGTAGGCCAGCTGGATACGGCTCTCGTTGAGGTGCCCCGCGTCGTTCATGCGTGTCGCCAGGGCGATGTTGCGGTAGAGGTAGTCGATGGTCGAATCGGCCTGGTAAGGGGTGTATTCGTCGATCAGCTGCTGGTTGAGGATGTAGCGCTGGGCGTCCGAGAAATCCGATTTCCGGAGGATGTTTTTCAGCGATTCGATCCGCTGTTCGCGTCCGGCGATGTAGGAGTCCCGGTGCGAAAGGGTGGCGTCGAGTTGTGAAAGCACGCTTTTCAGGTCGTTTTGGGCCGAGGCGGCGAGCGTTGCGGCGAGCAGCAGTACGGTTGACAGAAGGTTTCTCATGTGCGGACGGTTCACGGTTTGTTCCTGACAAAGATCGGAAAAAGGACGGATGGTTCCAAGACCGAATCGGGTACGGTGCGGTACTTTCCGGCTGATAAAAGTGTCGTTACGGCACCAAAGATAGGAATAATCCCGGGAAAATCAATACCGGGCGGCGCGCTTTCCGCCGGTCGGACCGTCCGGCCGTTTTTCCCGGCAGGACAGGCGGCCGGCCCGGCGAACGGAACGTGCTCCGGGAGCCGGATTTATTTAAAATATTTTATTATATGCCGTTTCCAGGGTTCCGAGGCGGTTGTGAAAATTCCGATCAATCTACTTTTTTTTGCAATCGTCAAATAATTAATATATTGAATATCAAGTAGGTATATTTTTATAAACGGGTTTTGAGTTTACAATTTGCTGTTTAAATTTTTTTCATGTCGCGGAGGATAGTTACTTTTATTTAAACGGAAATAAGGCGATGAAGTGTCGATTTTTTAAGAACTGCGCCTTACCTATTTATAATATTAACTTAAAACTTAAAAACCTTAAATTCCTATGGCACATTTTTGCAAGAAACTGCAAGCGGACTGCCGGAGAGGGTGGATGCTGGCACTGACGGCGATGCTGATCGTCTTTGCGCCGGCGGCCTTCGCCCAGTCGGCGCCGACAGTGACGGGAACGGTCACCGACCAGTCGGGACAGCCCGTTATCGGAGCCACGATCATCGAGCAGGGAACTACGAACGGCGCTACGACGGGCGTGGACGGCTCTTATTCCCTCAAACTGCGAGGGGGGGGGAATTCTGCTAACCTGATTTTCCAGTCGCTCGGATTCGTTTCGCAGACGGTCGCCGTGAACGGCCGCACGAAGATCGACGTGAAACTCGCCGAAGACGCCGTGGCCCTCGACGCCGTGGTGGCGATCGGTTACGGCACGGTCAAGCAGAAGGACCTCACGACGGCCGTTTCGGTCGTCAAGACCGACGACCTGGCCCGCCGCCCGATCACCTCGGCCTCGGGCGCCCTTCAGGGCAAAGCCGCCGGCGTGCAGGTCATTCAGCCCACCGGCTCGCCCGGACAGGGCATGGTGGTCCGCGTCCGCGGCGCTTCGTCCATCTCGTCGAGCAACGACCCGCTCTATGTGGTCGACGGCGTTCCCGTGGGCGAAGGAAACTACGCCATCGCTTACCTCTCTCCCAACGAAATCGAGTCGATGCAGGTGCTGAAGGACGCCTCGTCGGCCGCCATCTACGGTTCGCGCGCCGCCAACGGCGTGGTGCTCATCACCACCAAGCAGGGCAGCCGGAAACGGGGCCCCGAGATTTCGTTCTCGACCTTCGTCGGCATTTCGAAGGTGACCAAGAGCTACGACGTGCTCAATGCCCGGCAGTACCGCGACCTGATGGAGGAGAACGGCGCCGTGTCGGGGCTTCCGGCCGATCTGACCGACCGGACCGACTGGTTCGACGAAACCTACTCGACGGGCGTCAACCAGAACTACCAGTTCTCGGTCTCCAACGGCGATGAAAACTCGTCCTATTACCTCGGCGGCGGCTACACCAACGAAAAGGGCATCATCAACACCACCTCTTCGGACCGTTACAACGTGAAGGCCAGCTTCGACAAGAAGATTTTCAAATGGGTTTCGGCCAACGCCTCGACGACTTTCTCGCACTACACCACCAAGGGCACGATCATCTCGGGGCAGGGCGCCAACCGCGCCGGCGTGGTGGTGTCGGCCATCACGACCCCGACCTACGCGCCGATCTGGGACCCCGAGAATCCCCAGCAGTTCTACAATAATTTTTACGGCGCCAACCTCACCTCGCCGCGTGAGAACATGGCCCGCACGGATTACAACCAGGATGTCACCGACCGCCTGCTGCTCTCCGGCGGCCTGACGTTCTACCTGGCCAAGGATCTGACCTTCAAGTCGACGGTTTCGATGGACCGCCGCTGGGTCCACTCGTCGTCGTTCCTCGACCCGATCCGCACCTCCTACGGACGGACGCAGCACGGAACCGCCTCGGACACCCGTTCCGACGATATGCGCATGATTTACGACAACATCCTGACCTGGAACAAATCGTTCGACCGCCACAGCCTCGAAGTGATGGCCGGCACGTCGGCCACGACCTCCGTGTGGGAGCAGTTGAGCGGCTCGCGCTCCTATTTCTCCTCGACCAACAACAACGCCATTCCCAACCTGAACGGCGGTAACAACGGCGGCGTCCGCGGCCAGAGCTACGGCAAATCGGAGTGGTCGATCATGTCCTATCTGGCGCGCGTGTCGTACAACTACGACAGCAAGTACCTCGTGACGGCCAATTTCCGCGCCGACGGTTCCTCGAAGCTGGCTCCCGGCCACCGCTGGGGGTTATTTCCCCTCGTTCTCGGCCGCGTGGCGTATCTCGGGAGAGAAGTTCCTGCGCGACGTGTCGTGGATCAACGACCTGAAACTGCGCGCCGGCTGGGGACAGACCGGTAACCAGGCGGGTCTGGCGGAGTACGGCTGGATGCAGCAGTACAGCACCAACTACTACGACTGGACGCTGACCGAGAACGCGCAGGCCGTGCCGACGGTCGGCGGTCGCAGCAACATCAAGAACGAGGACCTTACGTGGGAGACCTCTTCGCAGACCAACGTCGGACTCGATTTCGCGCTGCTGAACAACCGTTTGAGCCTCTCGCTCGACTATTACTACAAGTACACCAAGGACATGCTGATGAGCGTGCCTCTGCCCTCGCCCTATCCCAACATCACGCGCAACGACGGCGAGATGTCGAACCAGGGCTTCGAGATCACCCTTTCGTCGGTCAACATCGCCCGGAAGGATTTCAACTGGTCGACCGACCTGAACGTTTCGCTCAACCGCAACAAGGTCGAAAAACTCAACCTGAAGCAGGTATACTACTACGCCACGACCTCCGACGCGACCAACGACAACGTCGTGCGCATGACCCCGGGCCACCCGCTTTCGATGTTCTGGGGCTATGTCTCCAAGGGGGTTGATCCCGAGACGGGCGACCTGGTTTACGAGGACCGCAACGGCGACGGCGAGATCACGCCGCTGGACAAGACCTGGATCGGCAACGCCAATCCCAAGTTCACCTTCGGCATGACCAACAACTTCTCGTGGAAGGGGCTTAACCTGAACATTCTGATCACGGGCTCCTACGGCAACGACATCTTCAACGCCTCGCGCATCGAGACCGAGGGCATGGCCTCGGCCAACAACCAGACCACCACGGTCCTGCGGCGCTGGCGCATTCCGGGCCAGCAGACCGACGTGTTCCGCTCGGACAACCCCGCCTGGAACGTGAAGAATTCGTCCTACTGGGTCGAGGACGGCTCCTACCTCAAGGTGAAGAACATCACCCTGTCGTACGACATCACCTCGCCGAAGCTCAAGCGCATCAACATCACGCGCATCCAGCCTTACATTTCGCTCCAGAACTTCATCACCTGGACCGGCTATTCGGGCTACGATCCCGAGGTGAGCCAGTCGGAAAGCGCCACGCAAATGGGCATCGACTGGGGAACCTATCCCAACGTGCGCACGGTCGTCGTGGGTCTGAATCTTACTTTCTAACCGCTGAAAAAAGAACCGATTATGAAAAAGATATTTTTAATTGCCGCGGGTCTCTCGCTGGGGGTTGCCACCACGTCGTGCAGCCTTGAGAAATTCCCCGAGACGATGTATGCCGAGAACAACACCTCCGGCACGGGCGACAGCGAGACGGCCATCAACACCCGCGAACTGCTCGAAGGCCAGCTTACGGCCATGTACAACTACATGAAGGGCGACCTCCAGACCTACTGGTATCAGCTGGCCACGCTCGCCGAGGCGCGCGCCGACAATGCCTACGGCGGCAACATGGCCGAGACGAAGTCAGCGTCGAGTCGAACCACATCGACAGCGACAACGAATTCGCCTCGAACCTGTGGAACTACTCGATGAACGCCGTGGACTATGCCAACCAGGTCATCTGCAACATCGATCTGGTGAAGGAGAACGATCCGTCGCTCACCGACAAGGAGTACCAGGAGTGGCTCTCCGAAGCGCTCTGCTGGCGCGCCTATATCTGGATGAACATGATGCAGCTTTTCGGAGAAATCCCGATGCTGACCGAAATCCCGCCCGCCATCAACGCCGGGAACGTCGAGGAGGTCTATCCGCTCTATTTCCCGGCCCGCGTGTCGAAGCAGACCGTCGGCGAGCAGATCGTCAAGGACATCGAGGAGTATGCCTGCAAATACGCCCCCGACATGGACGCTTCGAACAAATTCCGCATCACCAAGGGCTTCGCCTACGGCCTGATGGCCCGTTTCTACTCCATGCGCGAGTTCCGCGACTGGTCGAAGGTCGTCTCGGCCTGCGAAGCGGTCGAAGGGATGGGGTACAGCCTTTGCGACAAGTACGGCGACCTGTGGGCCTACACCACCGGCGATACGGGCATGGCTGCGATGAACACCCGCGAGTCGATTTTCGAGGTGCAGTGGACCAGCCAGACCTCGGGTTCGTGGATGTGGATGATGTTCCACCGCAACGCCTATGTCCCGGGCGACAGTTTCTCGTGGGCCAAGTGGTGCACGCCGTCGCGTAACCTGACGAAGGCTTACGACGCCGAGGGCGACACCGAGCGCAAGAATGCGTCGGTCGTCTACGACGAATGCGGTTGGTCGTACCACTATCCGAGCGACGAATACGCTTTCATGCACAAGTTCCCGACCAACGTGACCCCGGTTTACCTGATGCGTCTGGCCGAGATCCGGCTCCTGCATGCCGAAGCGCTGGCCAATATGGACGATCCGGGAGGCGCCGCCGACATCGTGGACGAGATCCGCGGCCGCGCCGGCATTGGCAAGCTGACTGCGGCGCAGCGCGCGTCGGCCGACCTGATGCGTGAAGCCGTGCTCCACGAACGCCGTCTGGAACTGGCCATGGAGGGCTTCCGCTGGTTCGACCTGATGCGTTACGGCGACGACTATTCGAAACTGTTCGAAATTTGCGACGGCGTCAACATCAAAGGCTCGGCGTCCTACGACTCCTACTTCCAGACCCGCCGCGCGATGAACGACAACCGCGTGCTGATGCCGGTGCCGACTTCAGTGCTGGAGGATAACACCAACATCGAACAAAACCTGGGCTATTAACCTTAAAATTGCGATTCTGCCATGAAATTTACGATCAATAACAACCTGCGCCTGCTGACCTGCCCGCTGCTGCTCGCCGGAGCCGTATGCTGTTCCAGCGGGAACGATGGCGACACGCCGGCTCCCGGTCCTGGCCCCGATCCCTCGCCCGTGACGGGCGATGTTCTCGCCTACGTCACCTCGGCCGACGGCAACCGCCTGTTCACGGAGGAGGGACTCGACTACTCGAAGGTCTCGATGTCGCCCTACCGGGTCACGATCGACCCCTCGACGACCTACCAGACCGTCGACGGTTTCGGCCCGGCCATCACCGGCGCCACGTGCTACAACCTGCTGCAAATGTCGCAGGCCGACCGCACGGCGATCCTCCGGAAGTGCTTCGACCCCGAGACCGGAGCCGGTTTCAGCTTTATCCGCGTGCATATCGGCGGCTCGGACTTCTCGATGGACGAATACACCTGCTGCGACCGGGAGGGCATCGAATTCTTCGCCATTCCCGCCGTGGAGAAGGATGGCATCTTTCCGGTGCTGAAAGAGATTCTGGAGATCAATCCCGAAATCAAGATCATGGGTTCGCCGTGGTCGTGCCCCAAATGGATGAAGGGCACGGTCGCCGACCCCTCGAAACCCTACGATTCGTGGACCGGCGGTCGTCTCAATCCCGCCTATTACGACGATTACGCCGAGTATTTCGTGCAGTGGGTGACCGAGATGGAGGAGTACGGATTCCCGATCTATGCCATCACGATGCAGAACGAGCCGCTGAACAAGGGCAATTCGATGTCGCTCTACATGCCGTGGGAGGACCAGCTGGCCTTCGTCAAGAAGCTCGGCCCGGCATTCCGCAAGGCGGGCATCGACACCAAGATCCTCTGCTACGACCACAACTACAACTACGATAACGTCGCCGGCCAGCAGAACTACCCGCTCAACATCTACGCCGACGCCGATGCTGCGCAGTGGGTCGATGGCTCGGCCTGGCACAACTATGGGGGCAGCGTGAGCGAGCTGGACAACATCCGCGCCGCCGCGCCCGACAAGACGATCTACTTCACCGAGGCTTCGATCGGCACGTGGAACTACAATTTCGAGAGCTGCGTGATCGACGACTTTGAGTCGATCTTCCTGGGGACGTTGAGCCGCTACGGCAAAGGGGTTCTGCTGTGGAACCTGATGCTCGACGACAAGGGCGCTCCGAACCGCCCCGGAGGCTGTACGACTTGCTACGGGGCCATCGAGATCAGTTCGTCGGATTACAAGACGCTCAAGTACAACAGCCACTATTACGACCTGGCCCAGTGCGCCAAGGTCATCCGGCCGGGTGCCGTGCGCATCGGCGCGTCGGGTTACACGGCGTCGGGGCTGACCTACCTGGCCTTCCGGAATCCCGACGGATCGAAAGCCTTCGTGGCGCTCAACAGGAGCGCCGGCGAACAGACCGTCGCCGTGTATGAAAACGCCGACCGTTCGTTCAAATACACCATCCCGGCCAAGTCGATCGCCTCGTTCCGCTGGGGCGCCGGAGCCGAAAACTAACCTTTAAAATTCGCAGAACATGAAAACGCTGAAATACATCGCACTGTCGCTGCTCGTCGCTGCCTCGACGACGGCGTGCAAGGACGATCCCGAACTGCTCACCACCGACGTCGGTCCCGAGATGACCGTCGTTTCGGCCGATGCGTCGGGCGTCTACGGCGGCAAGGTCGACTTCGAGGTGACGATGACCGACCGCTATGCGCTCTCGACGCTCAAGGCGCAGGTATTCTTCGACGACGAGATGGTCGCCGAGGAGGTGATCCGCACCAAAAGCGACGGAACCTACACGGGGGCTGTGACGCTTCCCTTCTACAAGAACATTCCCGACGGCGAGGCCACGCTGCGCTTCGTGGGGCAGAACGTGCGCTTCGGAACGACGACCGTCGACCGGCCGCTCGCCGTATCGCGTCCCAAGCCCGCCTACCTGACGTTCTTCCTCGATGACGCGGAGTACCGCATGGAGCCTACGGGTAACGACTACGAATACGCCGTGACGGACGAGTTCCCGCAGAAGCCGCAGGGCTATATCGCGACGCCCGAACTCGACGCCGCTGGCTCGGTGGGGACCTTCGGCTAC
>OGQQ01001799.1_pt1 | contig 15519 bp, 8 predicted proteins | sample 1553281 | NCBI WGS metagenome assembly OGQQ01 (sample SAMEA2579937, study PRJEB22360) | human gut metagenome | biome: human gut; feature: human-associated habitat; material: faeces | place: Denmark | collected 2008/2010 | reverse complement strand
GTAGGCGCCCCCGAGCGGCCCCACTTCCTGATCGGGCCCCGTGGGCAGCACGGCGCGCACGCCCACCGAGAGCGGACGGCCCCCGTAGAGCTGCAGTGCGGCGGCGCAGTACAGCACGAAGAGCACAAAGGTGACGGAAAGCGATGACGCAGCTCCCCCATCGGCGCTGGTGGCAAGGGCCTCCACGGCGCCGGTGGCCAAGCCGTAGACCACCGTGCCGGCGATAATGCGCCCGGAGAGCTTGGCGGCCTCCTCTGTTGGATCGTCGGCAGCCGCGGACTCGGCGTCGCGGCCATCAGGCTCGCCGAGCGCACGCAGGGCCCAAGCACTTCCCACGGGCAGCACGTACAGTAGGATATAGGCGCCCTCCACGGGAATGGCGACGACGAAGAAGCACACCGCCGCCCCAAGGGCGCTCCCAATGAACACCTCGGGCACGGACTGGTCGATGGAAGTCTCCCCCAGCACCCGGCCCCACCGGCATAGAAGGAGCGCGAGCGGAACGCCGGCGGCCAGCCCCTCCACGGCGGCAAGCGCGAGCCACGGAATGCCGGGCACAAGGCTATGCAGCGCAACGATGAGGTACAGCGCTCCCACCAACGGCAGCGCGTAGCAGCGCGCGAGGCCCTCGGCCGCGGCCATCAGATGCCGACGCGGGCGCTCGCAGGTCATGAACGCGAAGGTGGCGGCCATGACGAGGAGCACGCAGAGCAGGTCGGCCCGATCGATGAGGAACCCGTGCTGGCTGCTCTCGTTATAGGAGCCCAAATACAGCATGGCGAAGAGAAAGGCCTGGTTGCAGCCGAAACCGAGGATGGCATAGCGCGCTTGGCGCAAACGCGAAAGCGTCATCGTCGCCATGGCCTCCCCTTTCTTGCTCGCATTAACAATGAGGTATTCTATCGCAACGAAGCGAATCGGCTCCCGCCGACGGAAACATCCGACGAAATGAACCGCCTATGGCAACATGAAGAGAAGCGGCGCTGACCATATCGGGCAGCTGCCGCTTCTCTTGGGAGGGAGGGTTGAAACGAACCCCGCACCCGAAGGCGCAGGGACGGTTCACGAATGTTATTCGGCCTTCTTGCGAACGACCTTCTTGACCACCTTGGTCTCGGACTCGCCGGCGGTGGCGTAGGCGACCTCGGGCTCGTCTTCAACGATCTCGACGATCTCCTCGACTTCCTCATCCTTGTCCTTGTCGAAGGCCATGCCCTCGCGCAGGCTCTTCACGGTCTTGCCAAGAGAGGCGCCGAGTTTGGGGAGGTTCTTCGGTCCGAAGATGAGCAGCACGACGACGAGGATGATAACGAGCTCAGGCACGCCCAGTCCGAGAATCTTCATGAGATGGTCTCCTTCTTTGCTTCGAAGCCGGCTGGTTCCAACCTTGCGCCGCGCTTCACGGTTTCTTGCGTTTTGACGCCGCCCACTATGCCTCCTTCCAAGCCTCCTGCCTATCACGCAGACCCGTGATTTTGTCACGCGGCGGGAAAAATTCCCTGTCATCCCTTTGCGTGACAAAGAGAGTTTTGGCTGATCACCACTATATAGGTAGCAAATACACAGATTGCGGTGTAGCGATTAGTGCGCTCCCAACAGTCCTGCCATTTAACCCGCTGTGGCAAAACCGTCGAAAAGCGCTAGAACCCGAGAGTTTCCATGATGGAATCGAAAGCATTTGGCAGATTACGCCCAATCTCCGATTCCCATAGCTGCAATTCACCGGGCACCCTCACTTTATTCGCAATGTTCGGAATTGCGCGCACGTTTACAGAAGCCTTGCGCGATGAAACAATCATCTCCTCTTCTCGGATGTCACACGAAACGCCCCTCTCCTGCTGAAGCGCTTCGGCCAAAGGGCCAAACAACACGTTGCCGCGGCTCCTAAGCTCGGTACGCGCTTTAGCACACGTAACATAGTCAAGAAGATCCAGCGCCGCATGCCTATCAAGAGACGCGTGGTGAATCTTGTTCCTATAGTGCCTGAGGCAGGATAGGCATGAGGAATCACAATCGCAATCCGATAAAATGTTCCTCGCCCTTTCGACCATGCTCCCAATAGATTGCTCATTCGCCAGAAGCGATGAGTATCCCGCACCACTCGAAAGCGAATCGAACAGGTAGATATCAACATAAACGCTTCCGCCGGAAAACCTTCTTCGGGATCCAACGCAAAGCTCGCTGAAATCGACATCGAGAATGTCTACAGCAGCTAGCTTGAACGTCTCTGCCAACGAAATGCAGGCCCTTTTTAGCCAAGGGTTCTCGTACTCTGTACACACCTCAGATGAATCAAGTTCCATTTCGAAAATGACAAGATCGGTGTTGAACACGCTTCCCAGCACCATCGATTCGACGAAATCATGCTGACATCTGGCGAGTCCCCCTTTTGCGTCGCGGGTAAACGGAGGGAGGATTCTCCGAGACTCACGTGCTCTTTCAATCGAAGGGTATGCCGCGCCGCATTTGCGACACACATCGAAGCCGTCATATTTTGGGCCGCGATTTACGACAATCAGCGAACAATCGTGCCTGTTCGCAAAGAGCATTCTCGGATAGCCCGATGGGGACATCTTCTCATCAGGAATCGCAGAGTAGCTTGGAAGCTCGGCATATGAGCTCTCTGCAGCGTCGAAGGCCGCATCGGCCTCCCCGCCATTTCGCGGGGCGAAGCCCCACGGTTTAAGGAATTCGTTCCTGGTCAAGTCTTGGCTACCGCAGAACGGACAACTTCCGTCCTTTGTCAGGTTTTCCTTCATTCCAAACCAGCCACAGGCCGGATTTTCGCAGAAGAAAATGTCCCTGCGATAATCGCTGCTTTCAAAATAAGCCTTCGCTGGACTCTCTCTATTTTCAGCAAACTTGGAATATTTGGCCGAATGCGTGTAGATACCTCCAGCGATGTAAGTTTTCTTGTCGATCACGATTTCCCGCCCTGGAGCGTATTCGCTAACCGCGACATCAAGAGACCTGTCCGGTCGCTGCAGAAGTTTGTTGCCTTTCGACCGGTCCTCAACCTCGAAACCAACAACGTTTCGAGGGAATGAGTAGGTGGGCAGAACCGCCTCCTCTAGCAGGCAGTCCAGCAAGCTTTTGTAGCTTTTTCCGCCCGTTTCAAGAAAGGCTTCGGGACGATCTTTGTATTCTGACTCGATGGCGTCGATTTCTTCTCTGATAGTTCTCTTTATTGAATCAAGATTGACATTCATTCCTTTAGGGACAAGTGTCCTTTGCTCTTTCTGGTTCAGGGTAAAACCATGCAATGCCTTCTTAAAATCACTCAAATGAGCGTTAAAGAACTCATCGACAGGTATTCGTTCGACAGATATGCCCTCCTCCTCGCCGAAGCGGGTGAAAAAGACCGTTGCCAGATGTCTCCTGACGAGCTTCTCGTTGGCAACGTCGATACCGGGTTCGCGCAGCTCTCCACGTACGATTCGTGAGGGATCATTGAAATACGTGTTATCGAAGGGATGCGTGTCCACGTAGGTAACGATTGTGGACACTGAGGAGCCGCGCCTGCCGGCACGACCAGCCCTCTGCTGATAGTTTTCTCTCATAGGGGGGATATTCCTGAGACCGACAGCAGTTAGTGATCCTATATCGATGCCAACTTCCATCGTGGTCGTGCAACTCAGTACGTCAACAGGCTCGCGGCTCTCTCCGACAAATATGTCTTGGAAGCGCATCTCGTACTCTTCTGTCGTCGACCAGATGTCACCTTCCTGATCTTTATGAGACAGCTGAGCTGTGTGCTCTTCCGTGTTGATGCGGGTACGAAGAACCTCGTCATCGCCCTCAATCGCCCTCACTAAGGGATCGCGCCAAAATGCGATTCTTTCATAATCGCTGTCCATTGAAACCATCTCACCCTGCTTGCAATGCGGGCATAATCCCCAAAGACTGTATGGTGCAGTGCGCCCACAGCGTGGGCATGACATCCAATCCGCATCCGGGTCAACGAACAAAGACACCTTGGTAGGGCTAATGAAATGATACTCATTACCACCAGTCGATGGGCGCTCCAAGAACTTTACTAGCGCGTCGGTAATTGCTTTCACTTCCTCCGTCGAATAGCGAGAATTAAGAAGGTTCACTAGGGAGCCTCGTCCCTTTTTCTGGCCCTTGAATGGCTCGCTTGGCAGCAGGCCATATTGGGAGCCGGCGTAAAGAATCCGCATGCGCACTTTGGGAGGGATGTCTGGATCGAGCGCCGTCAGCCTAACAAGGGCATAGCTAGACCAAGCATAGAAGATCGCCTCGAATTCTTCCTGGTTCATTTTGACGTTAGCTCTTGAGAGAGTCTTTTTAGCGTCTCGCCACGCTTTGGCAGTCGGCTTTAGCCAGGCAACAGTGGAATCAGATAGCGAGCGATAGCGATCGCATAAACTGGAAAGCATATATTCCATATAGGCTTCGGGTGGAGTGCCAGAGTATTCTGCACTGTACTCATAGTCATCGAATTCCTCTTCAAGATCAGCAATACGGCTTTCAACAACCCTTTTTGACTCGCCTGAAAACACAGAGACCTTTCTATCATGAAGAACCTTGAGAAAGGCCGGATAAGGTCGCTTCAATGTTGCGCGGCCACCGGTGTTCTCAGCCCATTCCTGAAGCTCGTGAGCTGCGATGACGAGAATTTTCGAAGTGAGGTTCTTGTCTGAAGCGTCAGTAAGATCCTTGGCGATTCGCGCTGCCCCCTGTCTGCTGTCAGAAAATAGGATAACCTTCTTGCCAGCGTTGGGATTTTCCTTTAACTCCTCGGGATCTTTCGAGCCTTGCTGAAGTTCGAATTGCCTTGCCACAACGTTATAGAACGGTTCATTGCCCTTAGTTGTAAAACTAGCAAGAGCGAGCTTTCCGTTGCATTTGGGACATTGCGAAGGACGATGGTCTTCTGCATCATCCTCATCGCGGATGCAAAACGCAACGCGGAGAAACCCCGACTCACCTTCGTGGCTATCATCCCGATGAACCTTTCCGGTAAGGGAGTCAAGCCAACCGATTTCAAGGCCGTCTGCAGACTCGTTGACGCCAAGAACATAGAGGATAACCTCGGAGAACTTTTTCAGCGGATCAGGATCTTCATTCCAGAAATAGAAGTCTCCCTCCGTTTCTGAGGCATAGCCTTTTAGGAAAATTGCACCGCAATTGCGGTCTGACTGGAGCTCGTAGGTCTTAGCACCGCAAGAGCACCTGCCAACAGGCTTGTTAACGCGAACCTTGCCAAGCTGAAGTCCATCATTTTGTGAGTCTGGGCAATCGGGATTGCAGCATGCGGTTAGCTCTTGTATGCCCCTAATGAACATATGCATTCTAACCGGGAGCAAAGCGTTGCCATCCGCAGTCTTCCCCAGGGCGGCTATGTTCAGCAGTATGTCGGTCGCTTCTACAGAATTCTTTTGCTCAGGGAATACCACCTCAGCAATCTCGCCAAGCGTGCTGCAGCCGCTTCTGACACATTCATTCAAACGTCGGAAAGGAGCGAGGCTTGGCAGCTTATCAGCAATCCAGGAACGAGCCTCGCTTTCATCGCCAAACGATCGATCATCAATGCCAACCTGGACCGCAAAAGCATCCAGCTGATCCACCAGATCGATTCCTCCGGACAACAAAGCCCCCAGATCTGTCTCGATGATTGAAGACGCTTCAACCTCTTTCGCGTCGCCTTCGAAGGTATTTGCGATTTTCCCGCGAATTATTTCTAGGCTCGCACAGCTCTTTCCGGTCATATCCTCATAGAAAGACATAGTCGAACTATCATCCTCGGGGATAGAAGCACTCGTTAGAATGAATTGCACCCTCTCGGGTTCGATGCCGATCTTGTGCATGAGTCTTCTAAGCAGCAAGGCGACTTCACCACCAGCTGCGCCTTTGTACATGTGCGCCTCATCAATAATGACAAGTAGTTTCTCGGAAGGGTTCTCGTTTAGCCATTTAGACGTACCCGACCAAATGTCGTTCTCGACGGATCTGATGAGCATGTATTGGAGCATTGAGTAGTTCGTAACAAGAATATCCGGTATGTGGGATTGCATCTCAAATCGCGTGAGAAGTTCTGCGTCATCAGGAGACCAGCCGCTCTCGTGTCTCTTTAGCTGCGAAATGAAGCTCGGAAGATCGTGCTTTGCCGGATATCTTCCATGAGCGGCAAGCTTGGCCCTATCGACCTCGCTGATGTTGATAAGATCTCTTTCGATTGTGCGAGCGTATTCAGTGTCCCTCTTATCGATCTGCTTATCGCCAGGATAGGGAGTCCTTCCCGTGTACATACCAAACTGGGGTCTGCGACCTCTTTTCGACCATACTTCGCTAAAGGATTCGGTATCGCCGCCGAGAATCTTCCTAAGCCTTCCAAGTTGGTCTGAAACCAGCGCATTCATCGGATACAGCACGAGGGCGCGCACGGCTCGAGTGCGCCAACTATCCTCCGAGACCTTGGCCTCGACAGCCAATTTGGACACCAACGGCCACATGAAGCACTCCGTCTTTCCGGAGCCAGTGCCAGTCGAAACAAGGACGTCCTTCTCGTGCCAGAACGCTTCCAATGCATCAATCTGATGAGAATACGGAGACTCAAAGACGCCACGGCCAGTGGTAGACATAGATGCCAAGAACTCTTTGGCATCCTGGGGTATATCGGATGACGCGAGACCATTCTTCGCAATCTCGTATGCCGGAGTTGCTTCGAAATACGGCTCCTGGAAGAGCGTATTGCTGAACCTAAGCTCGTCATCGCATCTCTTTCTAAGCGCAGGCGTCTTGCCGAAGTACTCGGTTTCGACGTAATCGACAATGGTTTTCTTCAGTTCCCTTTTTATGGACTCAACGCCCTTACCGTCGATCATTTGAAGCCCTTTCAAATCCTATGTAACTAGCAGCGAGCAGCTCTTCCACAAGGGGTAGCGCTTCGGCTCTGACAATTCTGTTGAACCTATCTTCTGCATTTTCAACGGGCCACCCTATCGCATCCAGAACTCGGTTGAGATGCCCAGGAATGAAGCCAACCGGAAGAATAGCTCGAGCATGAGATTCGTCCAACATGACGTATCGAGAGATCGCTCCGTTTCCGTATTCTCGCCTGAGATAGAAAAGCAACTCTTGCGCTTGGATCCAAGTGATTTTGGAGAGGCGTACTCGCCCTTTTGCCTTTGTTGCGACAAAAATAATGGAATCGCCACCGTTACAGTCAACTCTGGCAAGAGCGATATCGCTAACCCAAAGAGGTTCTTCGATCCAAACATCCGAGCGATTGATATTCCAGCGAGCAGTGCGGACATCAGCAAACCTAACATCATCGAAGTCTGATGCGTTTTCCCAATCGAGGTACTTTAGATCTTCGATCCACCAGGAGGCAGGTCGCATGACGGGCTTATTGTCCGACCGCGCAAGGGAAAGCAGGCCGGAGAGCACCAGCGAGTCTGCGTTGTAACCGCAAACTTTAGCGTGTTTGGCGGTAGGGTCAAAGTAGCCTGAAATGCAAGAGAGGCCATCCGAAAGATTAATTACTACCGGCGGCGTTGCGACGTACGATTCCTCGAAGCCGTTTAACGTTAGCCCCCCAATGTCAATTAACCTATTGTACACGGTTCTTATTCCATTTCCGCCCGAATCAAACCATGCGTCGATACCAGGACAAATCCTATCGAGAGACATGACCCATTTCTTGAGTCTACGGTTCATCGCCTGCTTCGATAGGCCACTCTCTCCGCATTCCCCATCATCCAAACAAAAAGCCTGCAGCCAGAATCGCGAGGCAGAGTATGAAATCCTGTGACAGTAAGAGTCGTCGCTTTCGCCAACAAATCGCCGTACCCCAATATCAGATGCGATGATGTTGAGAGCATCGATGCTGCTATTCATGTATGCCCAGTTTCTTTGATAGTTCGATTAAGCCCAAATCCTCCTCTGACCATTCCGACAGTGTCTCTAAGGCCGATTCGTCGCAGCGGGAGCACATCAGGAGGTGCTGCACAACGTATCGCTCAATGAGCTCTTCGTCAGTAAGATTCTCTATTGCACGGAATACGACTGCTGTCAGGAGGCAATGCTCTGCGGCCAGATCAAGCTGCTCGAGCTCCTTGCTAAGATCTCTGGCCTCCTCAAGGGCATCATCGGCGCTTACCGCTGGCAGCATAAACTCCGATGCTATCTTTTGCAATTTGGCACCCTTCGCCGAACAGGAATGAGTTAACAGGCTTTCGGCGTTGGGAAGGTACATCCTGCCCCAGGCCTCTTTCGCAATCAAGGAAGCGCTGGCATGAGATACGAAGGGCAAGATTACTACGCGTTTCACATTTTCCGAGAGCAGCGCGAACAGCACCCCTTCGTTTGCTGCGTCAATGATGCCGTCAACGATCACAACAGCTTCGTTCCCAGAAATCGCGTCCATAACAGAGCGAACGTTCCTGAAGTCAGCAGGAACGACCACCTTCTTCGCGCTGCAGCCAGAAACAGCGACGCTAAGAGAATCGGCAACCTGCCGTGCCACAGTTTGAGGTACTGCGATGAACTTTGTGGCAGCAAGGGCGGCAACTACGCCAACAGCTAGCCTCTTTCTCTCGACTGAGGGGTTGCCCGCCATGCTCGTGACACCCTGCTTCTTTAGGTTCTCGGCAAGAATGTCTTCGAAGCTAGAATCGGACTCACCAAAGTCACAGGGGCGGCCCTCTGTCACCAAAAGCTCCGGACCATGCAGATCAACTGGCTGAGAGGCGACAGCCCTGAGTCCCAGCTTCAAGACAATGTTCGACTGAATTTCGCTCAGCACTGCTTCCTGCTCGAGTCGAACTTGCTCCAAGCTCGACGTCAAGCTTTCTATATCGTTCTCTAGTGACTGCTTTTTGCCATCCAGGCTTTCAATGGATTGATTCAGACCCGACAAAGTGGATTGGGCGTTTTCAATATTAGCTTTGGCCGTTTCAAGTTCGTGTTTTCTCTCCTCCAGAATTGAGTCATTTAGCCGCATGACCTGCTCAACGCATTCCCGGTAGAATTCCTTGTCTTCGAGCAGTGCTTTACGGAAGAGCTCGCGACCTTGGTCATCTTTTTCCATGACAATGTAAGAAATAGCTTTTCTCAGACCTATGACCTCTTCTTCAGGTGCTTCTGCTTCAAGATAGGTCTCAAGGGCATCGGGTCGCAGAAAGGCTGCATCGATAATCTGTGAAATAGCGCGTCTATCGGATCTGGAAACTTGAATCGATTCCTCTCGGATAAACCACTTCACATAGTCGGCAGCATAGTAATCCAACGGCCTGAGAAGAACACTCCCGTCAGCTTCCAGTTCTTCGAGTTTTGCATAGACCTTTCTGCAGGAGGTCAGTGCATGAGGGGACTCGATGATGTCGTAATCATTGAGCCATACTCGCGGTGCGGACAGTACGGTATCTTTCGTATTGGACATGGCATAGCGAAGTCGAATTTTACCATCGGAGAAGGAGAAGTTACGACGTTCGCACCTAACGGCGGGGCGGCGGCTTTCGTCGCCATAAGCTATGTAGAATACGCTGGTTGTCCTGCCCTCAAACGGGATTCCTTCTGAAAGTGCCTCCCTGAGCCCCTGTTCATCATGCTTACCTTCGAGAAGAATTACCTCCCTCGGCTCCTTAAAGTCTCGGAGGCTTGCGTCGTCGTAAAAGCTCCTTGTTAGCTGCTTGTTCCAATTGTTAGGATCCTGCCTCCATTGGAAAAGATAGAAGTCGGAATCACGCGATTCGTGATTGTAGGCAGCGGAGGGGTTGTAGAGGTGGTCCGGATTGGCTTGCGCCTCTTCAAGGGAGGTTGTGTGTTCCTGCACTATCGCAGGAACCAGCTCATCAGGGCTTTCTTGCGGCATGAAATCTGCAACGCGAAAATATTTGTAATAGGTTCTTTCGCCATGGTCGTCTGCGTGGACTATGCACACCGAATAGCGTTCGTTTTCAAAGTTGTTCATGCCTGCCCCTCCGTCTTTCTCCGCAACGCTCGCTGCCTGTCTGCGTCTCGTTGGCGTATCTTCTTTCCGCTCTGCCTTGCTATGGCGAAGGCGACATCGTCAGGCGTGCCAGGCGATATTGCCCCTCCAGCAGCGGCCGTCTTCGCAGAATCGCCTATCGAAGGCTGCCCTGAGTCGAGCGTCTTTTCAAAAACAATCAGATAATCTAGGGAAGCTCCCAGTTTCTTTCTTACCTTGAGGGCATTTAGACAACCATCTTCAAATGAATAGGAATTCTGGTCTTTTGTTATTCCGATTACCCGAACACTCCTGCCCTTTTGATAGCTAACGACTTCGCACGGGTACGACAGGTTAAGAACCCAGCGGCCCTTATTCAAAGAGATCTGAGGTTCGAGGTCGAGCTTGTGCAACCAGTCGTCTACAACCATGTCGCTTGGGTGCAGAAGGACCGCAGAAGAAAACACCCAGTTGCGAGTTGTCACAAAACTCAATTTTGCGGTGCTCCTAAGGATTGCGAATCCGCTATTACCCCCATCGATCTTTCTAAGAGGAGCAGTTTTAACCCGATCTGAGGTATCGGCATTGGTATGAACGTACAAAGAGTTGTCGACAGAGGAATTCATATCGGCGGCGAAGATGCAGCGTGAGCCCTCAAACAGAGGAAGAAGCTCTCCGCCGCTCATCAAGGAAGGCGGCCATAGCAGCTCGGGCGTGTCTCCGGAATCATCGACCTCAAAGCCACATGTCTCAAGATAGTGTTTTCCTCGTGTCCATCGAGTATCCTCTTTGCTAAAACTGATTTCGAATACCGTAAGATTGGACATAGCTGTTCGTTTTCCGGCAATACCTACTTTGCGCGCATTCGTAAAGGATGAACGGATGCGGTCGCCCTCGCTTTCAGGAGCCAAAAGGAACAAATCCGTCCCAAAAGGTATGGTATCGCCAATCTTCAAACGTTTTCCCTGTTCTGTATCGCTATCTCTCGTAAAAACCATTGCATTGTGCGCATCCTCCGGATAACCCCACGTCGAGCCCAAATCTAGGGATGAGCCAACAAGTCTTACCGAGGATCCGCAGCTCAGTGATATGTCTTCGAATGGAAACTTCGTCAGGCCGGTTCGAAAGCGCTGGGCGTTTATGCTGTAACTCGTCTGGCCAATCTCAATTTTTGCCCCTTCGCGCACGAGCACGTAAAAATCTCTCTGGCCAAGGCTCCTGAAGCCACCTTCGACAACGAAAACCCCTTCTCTGGAGGGCGATTTTCTTATGAACATCGGCATAGGTGCGCGTTGATAAGTGGTGAAGTAGCCGTAGCTATTCGCGTAGAGTTCGCACTCGTGAGCTCTTTCGTTATTGCGCTCGTGCCTAAAATGAGGTGACTGTCTGCTTCCTGACGACATCGCAGCGGGAAACAAAGGTTGCCGGCATAGAGGGCAAATGAAGCTAATGCCTCTAGGGTTTCTTCCGTGAAATTCAGAATGAATTTCATTTGCGGAAACTAATTGCTCCTTTCCACGCTGAATCTTCAGTGCTTTTTCCATGCTCTTGTCACCTCCTCAGTCCCCCACGACATTGTTTCTGAAAGTGAGTTAGTCAAACATGATTTCAGCTTGTTCAGTTGGATATCATACTTTGACATGGGACGTCTCCTGAGATACAAACCGGTTAAGGCACCATCTATCTCGACCTATGATAAATCGCTCGCCTTTTTACCAAAACTTTCAACATCTTACGCGTTTTCAGAGTCACACAAGATTCAATACTTCTAACGATATGTCGTATTTTAGTATAGTTGCGTCTTGCTTTGGCGCAGACGAATGATAACGGAAACCAACATCTGCTGATCTCCTAGTTTCTCGCATCAGACATCGCCCTGGCCTTCCTGGCTGTGGCCCACAGACGACGTCACAAGAAATAACGAGCGACTTCGGCTGATTGACTTTTCCAAGCTGTCACCTAACTGCCACTTGCAGGATCAACGCATATGAACGAATCCTGCGGGTGGCTTCGTTCAACATTCATGCATTTGCATGGATTCTGCCTGAGAAACCGTGCAAATTCACCGTTTCTGAAATACCTGGTCGGAGCTATGGAAGATGCGCATGACAAAAAGGGGCTGACCTCGGTCAGCCCTTACAGGACAAATATGGGAGGTTTTTTAGTTGCGCACCTCGGCTACGGCGCGGGCGTGCTTGCCGGAGAAGGCGATGCCCCAGCACACGGAGGGAGCATCAACATCAGCGTAGCCGCGATCGGCGATTTGGGCGAGGGCTTCTGCCGCCAGCGCTTCGAGCGCCTTCTCGCTTGCGTCCTTCGCGTGCTTCACTTCCACGACAATTACGGGTGAGCCCGACCGTTCGGGATTCACGACGATATCGGGTCGGCCGCCGCCCGCTTCTCGGTTGGAGAGCGGATTGGCGTAGCCGGGCACACCGAACAGGACGCCCAGCATCAGCATGTGATAGCTGTTCTCGCGCACAAGATCGAAGAAGCTCGCGGAATTCGCCAACACGCGGGAAAGCTCCGTTTCCAGAACCTCCGCATTGCCGGCCACCAGCGCCCGGTGCAAATCGCGCAAATAGTCGCGGTTGCCCGCCATCTCGGCGAAGCGGTCGACGATCTCCTTGCGGTAGAGGCGGCCCACCTCGCGGTTGGGGATACGGAGGCGCCGCATATACTCGGAGTCCCCGGGGAACGACACGTCGTCGGTGGTGAGATACCCCGAGAGGTACAGCATCGACCAGAGCGCCTCGGGACGGATACCCACATCGGGGAAGACCACGCCTAAATCGAGCGCCGCCTCCACTTCCCCGCCTGGCTCGGCCAGGGCGAGCACCTGGGAGAACGTGCGCCCGTCGGAGGCGCGCAGGGCGTCCCCCAGCACGCTGTTGCTGGAGGTGTTCCCCCAGTAGATGTCCACGGCGCATCCGTTGTCGAAGTAATTGAGCAAACTCCAGGGATTGTACACCTCGAGATTGCCGAAGCGGTAGCCGTCGTACCACTCCTTGGCCGCCGGCACCCCGTCCTCGCGACCGAGGTAGCTCGCGAGCGCCTCCACATCGGCCTGGGTAAAGCCATAGCGCTCGTCGGAGGCCACATTGAGAGAAGTGTTGACCCTGAGGCTGTTCAGATCCGAAAAGATCGACTCCTTAGTGACGCGCTGCACGCCGGTGAGCACGGCGGCGAACAAGGCAGAATTATCTTTCAGTGCTCCGGTGAGCCAGCTCTTGAGGAAGTCCACGACCTCCCGGTAATACCCGTTGGTGTAACCGGCCATGACTGGCGCATCGTACTCGTCTATGAGCACGACCACCGGCGAATCGTGATGTTTCATCAGAACTTGCGTAAGGAAGAGGAGGGAGGAACTCAATTCACCGTCAGATGCCGCACCTCGTGCCAGGCGCTTGAAAAGCTCCTTCTCGTAGTCGTTGAGCCCTGCACTTTCAGCTAGATAGCCATGCCTTCCGCATTCAAGTCCCAGATTGGCCCGAATAGCCGACTCGAATTCCCGCCAGCTTGGGCTCTTCATGTTGTTGAACGAGAAACGGATCACGGGATAGGCCTCGCAGTGGCGGCGATAGGCTCCCCCGTCGGCCCCCCAGATCTCAAGGCCGCGGAACAGCCGCTCCGCATGCCCCGAGCCGATGTCATTCGGATTGGGAATCTCGAGGAAGCGCTGGAGCATGCTCAGGTTGAGCGACTTGCCGAAACGGCGGGGACGGCAGAACAACGTCGCCACGGCCCCGCTGTCGAGCACGTCGGCGATGAGCATCGATTTGTCGATGTAGACCTTGTTGCCCACCACGCTCTCGAACACGCTGTCGCCGATGGGCAGCCGCTTGCGCCCGGCGAGGTCGGACACGCGCACATCGCCCACGCGGTAGATGCCGTCGCGCAAGATTCCTTCTTCAGCCATGGCGCCGCCCTTTCTCAGGTTATCTTCTGCGTCCATTCTACCGCAAAAGAAAAAAGGGCTGACCGAGGTCAGCCCCTACGGGACAAATACGGGAGATTTCCCTACTCGTGGATCCAGGAGAACATGGAGCGGATCTTCTCGCCGGTCTTCTCGATCTCGTGGCCGTTGATGGCCTCGCGCTGCTCGAGGAGCCACGCATGGCCGTTCTTGCAGTCGGCGACGAACTCCTCGGCGAAGGTGCCGTCCTGGATGCGGGCCAGAATCTCTCGCATGGCCTCGCGGCTCTGCTCGTTGATGACCTTCGGGCCCGCGTAGTACTCGCCGTACTCGGCGGTGTTGGAGATGGAGTAGTTCATGAAATGGATGCCGCTCTCGTACATGAGGTCGACGATCATCTTCATCTCGTGGTAGCACTCGAAGTAGGCGAGCTCCGGCGGATAGCCCGCATCAACCAGCGTTTCGAAGCCGGCCTTCACCAGTTCCACCAGGCCGCCGCAGAGCACGGCCTGCTCGCCGAAGAGATCCTCCTCGGTTTCCTGGGCGAAGGTGGCCTTGATGACGCCGGCGCGCGCCCCGCCCACGCCCCAGGCGTAGGACAGCGCGATGTCCCAGGCGTCTCCCGTGGCGTCCTGGGCCACGCAGATGAGATCCGGCACGCCGGAGCCCTCGGTGTACTGGCGGCGCACGATGTGGCCGGGGCCCTTCGGCGCACACATGATGACGTTCACGTCCTCGGGCGGCGTGATGTAGCCGTAGTGGATGTTGAAGCCGTGGGCGAAGGCGAGGGTGTCGCCGGTCTTCAAGTGCGGGGCGATGGAGGTCTCGTACACCTCGGGCTGCAGCTCGTCGGGCACGAGCACCATGATGAGGTCGGCCTCCTCGGCGGCCGTGGCCATGTCGGTGACGCGCAGGCCGGCCTCCTCGGCGGCCTCGATGGAGTGCGAGCCCTCGCGCAGGCCCACGCGCACGTCGCAGCCGGAATCCTTGAGGTTCAGCGCATGCGCATGGCCCTGGGAGCCGTAGCCGATGATGGCGATCTTCTTGTCCTTGATGATATCGGGGTTGCAGTCCTGCTCGTAGTAGATGGTGACGGCCATGAATGAGATTCCTTTCTCTTGTTGCCTTTTCTATTTCCTAATCTCGCGAGCTGCGGGAGAGGGCTACTTTGCCGGTGCGGACGGTTTCCTTGATGCCGTAGGCGCGCAGCAGGTCTTCCAGGCCACGAAGCTTCGCGTCGTCGCCGGTGGCCTCGATGGTGAGCGAGCTTTTGCCCACGTCCACGATCTTCGCGCGGAAGATGTTGGCGATCTGGATGACCTCGTTGCGCACCTCGCGGCTCTCGGCCTGGACCTTGATCAGGACCAGTTCCCGGCGGATGCTGTGCTCGGAATCCAGACGTTTGACGGAATGTACCACGAACATTTTTCCCAGCTGGTTCATGATCTGGGTAATTTGCAGATCATCGGCCAGCACCTCAATGGTGATACGGGAAATTTCGGGGTTGTCGGTTGCGCCCACGGCCAGGGACTCAATGTTGTAGCCCTTTCGGGAGAACAGCCGGGACACCTGGCTCAGAACGCCGGAGGCGTTGTCTACCAGGACAGACAGAGTATGACGGGTTGCATTTTGGTTAACCATATTCTACAGCCTCCTTACAGATTAGTCC
>OGQQ01001794.1_pt1 | contig 15572 bp, 10 predicted proteins | sample 1553281 | NCBI WGS metagenome assembly OGQQ01 (sample SAMEA2579937, study PRJEB22360) | human gut metagenome | biome: human gut; feature: human-associated habitat; material: faeces | place: Denmark | collected 2008/2010 | reverse complement strand
GTGCGGCGATCACCCGCACGGAGCGTTTCACGCTCGTGCGCACCCCGCAGCGGATCGCGTCGTTCTCGTTCTTCCGCTCGATCTACCTCTGGGACCAGATCTCGGCCGGAGAGTTGCAGGCCATCGTAGCCCATGAGGCGAGCCACGTCGCCCACCGCCACTCCGCCGAGCGCGTGGCGATGGAATGCATGAAGGCCGCGCTGTGGTGGAACCCCTTCGTATGGCTCCCCGCACGGCGGGGCCCCCAAACCCGGGGGGGCGGCGCGCCGAGGAGTTCGAAGCCGACAGCGACGTGCTGGCCGAAGGGTACGACATCGAACATTACATGAAAACCATATTCAGGCAGCTATTCGGTTATAGTCCGGAAATAGCCAACGGGCTGCGGGATTCCTTAACCAAAAAACGCTTTAAAATGATGACAACGAAAACTTCCGGCAGGCACTCCCTGCTGCGGCTGGCGGGAACGCTTCCCGCCGTGATAGGACTCCTGTGCGCTTTCTCGCTGACCACGCGCGCCGCCGAGGTCCGGATTGCAGAAACCGAAAAGGCCCCGGCCGACGAAACGGCGTCCCAGGACGCAACGAAGAAAAAAGTCTCCGTAACCGTCTTCCAGAACGGCCAGCCGCTTCCGGGCGCAATCGTACTGATCAGCAGATCGAACGTCGGAACCGTGACCGGCAAGGAGGGCACGGCGCAGATTTCAGCGGCTCCCGGCAATGAACTTGTCATCTCCTACGTCGGCTGCCAGACCCGGAAAGTCCGCGTCTCCGACAAATCCGGCGCAGAGAGTTTTGAAATCACCTTGGAGACCGAGAGCAACAAGCTCGACCCCGTCAGCGTAACCCCCGGCGACCAAAAAACGCCCGCGCCTCAAAGCGCCGCAGGAGCCGAAAAGGAGCGGAAAGCCAAACCGCTCTATATCGTCGACGGCGTCGAGCGGACGAGCATCGACGACATCGCCCCCAATACGATCGAACGGATCAGCGTCCTCAAAAATCAGTCCTCCACCGCAGTGTACGGTTCGCGGGGTAAAAACGGCGTGATCGTGATCACCACCAAAGGCGCAGCCAAACCGGCGGCTGACGAAGCCGTTTTCAACGAGAAACCCGGATCGGTCAAAATCGCCTCCGCGTCCACGGAAGACATGCCGTTTCTGATCGTCGAAAAGATGCCTTCGTTCCGCGGCGGCGACCTCAACGACTTCCGCGCGTGGGTGCAGGAGCACCTCCAATACCCCGCCGAGGCCGTGGAACGGAACATTCAGGGCCGCGTGGTCGTGACGTTCACCATCGAAAAGGAGGGTTCGGCAAGCAACATCCTGGTATTGCAATCGCCCGACAAACTGCTTGCCGACGAGGCCCGCCGCGTGATCGCCTCCTCGCCCGCCGGAGCATGGACGCCCGGCGAGCAGCGCGGAGAGAAGGTGCGCGTGAAATATACGCTGCCCGTTGATTTCCGCCTGCCCCAGACCGAAAGCGCAACCGTGCAGGGCGCTCCCGACGGTAACGAACCATTCCTGGTCACCGAGAAGATGCCTTCGTTCCGAAGCGGCGAGATCAAAGACTTCCGCAACTGGATACAGATGCACATCCAATACCCGGCCGAAGCGATGAAAAACAATATCCAGGGACGTGTCATCGTCTCGTTCATCGTCATTTTCCTCGGGCTTCAGCTCGGCATGTCGTCCATTGAGAAAATCCTCACGCCGGAGGAAAACGCCCTCACGCCCGTCGCCCTCGTTGTGCTCGTCATTTCCATTCTGGCAAAGCTCTGGCAGTGCCTCTTTTACCGCAAGGTCGGCCGCATGATCAAATCCGAGTCCGTCGAAGCCACGTCCAAGGACAGCCGCAACGATGTCATCGCCACAAGCGTCGTGCTGCTCGGCGCCGTCATCACCATGCTCACCGGCGTGAATTTGGACGGCTACATGGGCGCGGCGGTTGCGCTGTTCATCGTGTTCTCCGGCGTGCAGCTTACAATCAGCACCGCAGATCCTCTCCTCGGCCAAGCGCCGGAGGGCGAACTCGTACAGACCATTACCGAGAAAATGCTCTCGTACCCCGGCATCATCGGCATGCATGACCTTGCTGTGCACAACTACGGCGTGGGCCGCTGTTTTGCCTCTGCCCATTGTGAGGTCGATGCCAAAAACGACATTCTCGTCAGCCACGATCTCATCGATAACATCGAGCGCGATTTCAGCCGTGACCTCGGTATCCACATGGTTATTCACCTTGACCCCGTTATCGTCGGCGATGCCCGCACCGATGCGCTGCACTGCAAAGTGCAGTCGCTCGTCACCGCGCTGTACCCCACCGTCACCATTCACGATTTCCGCGTCATCTGGGGCGTTACGCACAGTAATATCGTGTTCGACGCTGCCGTGCCGTTCGCGGTGAAGGACAGCGACGCCGTCATCACCCAAAAGTTAGAGGCCGAAATTCAAAATCTCGATCCCGATTATCGCACCGTTGTCACCATAGACCGCAGATAAGTAAAGCACGCCGGTTCCCGAAATTCATCGGAAAGGGGCGTGCTTTTTAATATTTATATCAAAATTATAAATATTTATTTCAACCTGCCAAGCAGCGTTTTGAGGAAATCATACACGCGGTCAAACGATTTTAGATTCATGTATTCGTCTGTCGTGTGGCAGTTTTCGCCGATGGGCGCAAACATCACAATGTCCAGCCCCTCCATGCGCGGCAGTAAAGAGCAGCATTCAAGTCCGCCCGGGCACGCCGTCTCCATCATCTCGTGGCCGTACACTTCTTTCATCAGGTCGGCCGTCATGCGGCGCATGTAGGAGTTCGACTGGTATTCCCAGGAGTCATAGCGCAGGCTCGTCTCAAGCGTGAAGCCGCAGAGTTTAGCCAAGCGCTTCACGCGGCCGAGCACACCGTTTTTAAAGCTGCGGCTCGCCGCACGGTCGGACATCACCAGTTCAAATGCGCAGCCGTTTAACAATACCGTGCCCACGTTGTTCGTCGCCGTCATCTCCTCGCCCGCGGTCCGGATTGCCACCGTGTTTGAGGGCATCAGGTAGATCAAATCGACAATCGCCTGCGTATCGGCATCCGAAAGCATCCCGTTCGCCGCCGTGTCGCGGATTTCAAGTGCCAAATTCTGCTTGCCGTCCTGCAATTCGCGGTCGATCTTCTCAAGCTCGCCGTTTAAAATCGCCTTCACTGCGTCCGGTTCGTCGCAGAGGATCACCGTTTTCGTCTCCACCGGCGCATAGTTTTCCGCTTCGCCGCCCGCCATGGTGGAAAGTCGGTACGCCGCGCCGTTTTCGGAAAGCGCATTAAGCAAACGCGCCGTGATCTTAATCGCATTGAACTGCTCTGGGTGCACCATTGCGCCGGAGTGCACCGGCTGCACGCCGGAAACCGTCAGCATGAGGGCCGCGCCCTTTGCAGGCTCCGTCTCGCACGTTTTCGCCAGTTTCATCAGGTCGCTCGTAAAGCAGGAAACGCAGCTTGTGTATTCCACCGTCTCGCCCATCACGTCAAGACCGATCATTCTTCTGGATTTCAGCTTGCCCGCGTCCAGCGCGTCCACGCCGTTGCAGCCGTTTTCCTCCTGCACCGTAAAGACGAGCTCCAGCGGCGGGAAATCCTCCTCCATTACGGCCAGCATGTACGCCACGCCGTAACCGTCGTCCGCGCCGAGCGTCGTGTCCTTCGCGCGGATGTCGCCCTTGTCATCGACATAAATTTCAATGGGGTCATGCGAAAAATCATGCGTGCTCTCGGGTGTTTTCACGCACACCATATCCATGTGACCCTCCAGCATCACGACAGGCGCGTCTTCGTACCCTTTAGAAGCCGGCTTGCGCACGATGACATTCCAAAATTTGTCCTGCTCGTAGTTTAAACCGAGCTTTTCCGCAACGGAGCACACGTAGTCGCTTACGGCTTTTTCTTCGGTTGAGGGGTGCGGAATGCCGCAGATCGCCTCAAAATATTTCTGGTTCGGCTTTAATTGATCGAGTACGAATGCCATGTTAAACGTCCTTTCCGCGCTCACGTCTCCGAAGAGGAGATGAGGTATTTGAAAATCTGCAGCTTGTTTTCTTCGTACAGCCCAAGCTGCTCGTATAATTCCTTGTAGTAGCTGAAAAGCGCCGTGCGCGCCGTAATCGCCGTGCGCACCTTCGTCAGATGCACCGCGCTGCCGGGGTTGTCGTAGTAGTTGTAGATTGGCGTGGTCAGCGCAAAAAACCGTTCTGCATAGCGTATGTACGTCAAATTAAAATACAGGTCTTCGCTCCACGTCATTTCCTCGCTGCACCGCACGTCCGTGTGTGCGCGCACCAAATCGGCGCGGTAAAGCTTATTCCACATCACGCCGTAGTAAAAGCTCGCCGGCTCCTGCATCAGCCCGCAGGCGAATTCTTCCTTTGTCATAAAGCCCATCGGCAGAAAGCCGAATGTCTGGAATTTCGCCAGCCGCTCTGTCAGCTGCTTCTTTTTGTTCGGCAAAAGCGGGTCAAGCTTCGCTTCCTTTTTCGGCTTGTATGGCACAATGCGGTTATACGCCGCAATGACGAGATCGGCGTTGTTATCCTCCGCACGCTGAACGAGGAGCTCTGTCGCAAACGGCTCCAGTGTGTCGTCCGCGTCCACAAACTGCAAATATTTGCCCCGCGCCATGCGCATGCCGAGGTTCCGCGTCGCCGAAACGCCGGAGTTTTCCTTATCAATCAAAACGATGCGCGCGTCTGCCTTCGAGAGCATCTCGCACACCGGGTAGCTCACGTCCTTAGAGCCGTCATTCAAAAGCAATATTTCAAGATTTTCATACGTCTGCCGCCGAATGCTCTCCACGCAGCGCACAATGTTGTTCTGTGCGTTGTAGATCGGCACGATCACGCTGACAAGCGGTTTCTGCATCAAAATACTTCCTTTCCTGCATCATGCTCCGTTTTTCCCTATTTTACCGCAGAAAGTTCCGGAAGAAAAGACTTTTTGAACATTCTGCTTGCAAATCCGGTAAACACACCAAATTGACCAGTGCAAAATTAGCCAAAACGCATATTGACTTAAAGCAAACTTTTAATGTTATAGAAATGTATGCGGAGTCACACCCGCACATAACGAATTCTTAGGAGAAATTTTCGTGAAACCCAAGGTTTATTTCACAAAAACGGTCACCCCTGAAAAGGTCATTGAAATGTATAAGCAGCTCGATTGCAAGCTGCCCGGCAACGTCGCCATTAAGGTACATTCCGGCGAGTTCGGCAACAAAAACTTCCTGCGCCCGGAGTTCTGGCGTCCCGTCGTTGAGGAAGTCGGCGGCACCATCGTAGAGTGCAACACCGCATACGGTGGCTCCCGCGCCACCACAAAAGACCACTGCGTCACGCTCGAAAAGCACGGCTGGAGCCACTATTTCGACGTTGACCTGCTCGACGGCGAAGGCCCGGACCTCGAGCTCCCCATCCCGAACGGCAAGACCATCCGGAAAAACTACGTCGGCAAGGACATCACAAAGTACGATTCCATGCTGGTTCTGTCCCACTTTAAGGGTCACGCCATGGGCGGCTACGGCGGCGCGTTAAAGCAACTTTCCATCGGCGTTGCATCCGCATACGGCAAGAGCTACATCCACGGCGCAGGTCACCCGGAGAAGATGTGGAGCACCGACCAGGATCTGTTCCTCTCTTCCATGGCAGACGCCGCAAGCTCCGTCATCAATTTCTTTAAGGGTCAGCTTGCCTATGTCAACGTCATGAAGAACATATCCGTAGACTGCGACTGCGACAACAACGCGGCGCCGCCCTGCATGAAGGACATCGGCATCCTCGTTTCCACCGACCCGGTTGCCGTCGACCAGGCTTGCCTTGACCTCGTATATAACTCCACCGATCCCGGCCGCGATCAGCTCATCGAGCGCATCGAGTCCCGTCACGGTATCCACACCATCGAGTGCGCCGCAGAGCTCGGCCTCGGCTCCAGAGCGTATGAGCTTGTCGAAATCGAGTAAGCTTAATTTGTAATGGAACAAAGCCGCCCTTTTTTCTATACACAGTCTTAAAAAGCGCCGCATACAAAAACAAAGTGCGGCGCTTTTGCTATACCCGATTGACGAACCAACCTGAATATAGTAGAATACAGGTAAAGAACAACATTTGGAGGATTGGGATATGAACAAAAGTCAAATGGCAAAGCTTGCGGCAGCGGCCGGGGTGAACGGCCTTATGTATGACCCGAATGCAGAGGGCGTTTTCGGCAATGTGCAGGGGTATACCGTCACCATTATGCCGAACGCCAACAACCGTGTCTACTATATGCTTTCGCTTTCGGTCTCGCGCATGGGCATGGCGCCGAACCCCGCGGATTTCAAACCGCTCGAGAAAATGAATAAGGTTTTGAGCGGCTGTACCGTGCAGCGTTTCCGCGTCAATTTCCTTGTGAAGCTCTCCGGAAATAAAGATAAAATGGCAGAGGCCCTGCACAGTGCGCTTGATACGCTCATCACGTTCCTCAGAACAAACGGGTATACAAATTGCTGCGAGCATTGCGGTCGCCCGGAGGGCGTAGACGCCTACACCGTCTCCGGCAACGCGTACCTTTTGTGTGAACCGTGCTTCGGGCAGGTCAGCGAAGCCGCCGCGCAGCAGAACCAGACAAAAATGCAGAAGCAGGAGCAGGTTTTGCCCGGCATCGTGGGTGCGCTCATCGGTTCGCTTATCGGCGCCGTCGTCATCGTCATTGTCGGTCAGCTCGGCTACGTCGCCGCCGTTTCCGGCCTTGTCATGGCCATCTGCACGTTAAAGGGCTACGAAATGCTCGGCAAAAAGCTCGGCACACCGGGCATCATCATTTCCTGCGTTTTGATGCTCCTGATGATCTTCCTTGCGTATCAGGCCGATTGGTCAATCACCGCGGCGCAGTTCTATGAGACCGATTTTTTCACCGCGTTCCGCGCCATGATGGATCTTATCAAAGAAGGCTATGTCGATTCCGGCGATTACTTCGGCGGCCTTGCACAGGTCTATCTCTTCGCCGTCATCGGTGCCGTGCCTACCATCATCGCCATGGCAAAGGGCGCAAAGCACATGGTCACCACCGCCAAAATGCGCAGCGCCTACGCACCTGTTTCGGCACCCGCAGCGGCTTCCGTGCAGATGCCCGTGCAGCCCGCTTCTTCGCCCACTGCTCCGCAGAACGTCGAAAAAGACATCGAAAAGTAAAATTCAAAAACCATCGCCCGCAGGCAACCGTTTTCCGTGCCTGCGGGCGATTTTTTACGTCTTTTTGTTCTGATTTTTGAGCTTTTCGGCCTCTGCCTGCGCTTTTTTTAACTGCTCCTGTGCAAGCTTGGCGCGCTTCATTGCGTCTTCCATTTTCTGTGCGGCACGCTCCGCTCGCTTTTGGGCTTCCTCCACGCGCTGCCGCGCTTCTTCGGCTTCCTTTTGCGCTTCCTCCGCCTTGCGCCGCGCTTCTTCCGCGAGATGTCTTTCTTCGTCTGCATCGGGATTTTGCACGGTGTTCTGTACAGGTTCGGGCGCAGGCTCAGCTTCGATCACTTCAACTGCCTGCACAGGATCGGCTTGTGTATCAGCTTCTTCTGCCTCCTGATGTGCGCATTTCGAATGGGGATCTTCTTCCGCTTTTTTCCTGTAGTAATCCGCCGAATTTTTTGCTTCCCGGTTTTCGTCAATTTTGCAGCGTATAATATAACCGATATACCAAAGTGTAACGGCAGCCATAAACGGAACAATATAGGCGATAGGGTTTACGTCTTTTGAATAGCGATTTTGTCTCATAATGGTAACATCCGCCACAAAGCTCCACCATTGAGAACAGTAAAAAAGCGTAAACACTTCGGAAAGGGCAAAACCGCCGCCGCCCGGGACTGCCATGCTTATAGCGAGTGAAGCCACAATCCATACGGCTGTCCAAATCAACATATGAGACGGCATTTCAAATGCCCCGGCAATGGTCAAAAGAAGCGCACTGATAGCACCGAGCACTAAAAATATGACGTAGCATCCGTTTACGCAGTTTCTATCCATCTGACCCCTCCTAACCTTTTCCCATACTCAATTAAGCCGCAAGTTTAATATTCAAGCTCAAAAATTCTGGCGCAGATGGGGGCGGGGAGATCTACCGTCAGCGTGCCCTTCTCCGGGTTCCATGCGCATTTCGTGTTGTGGTTTGCGGGGTATGCGCAGCGCACATTTACGTGCTCGTTGCCGCGCAGGAAATCTACGGGCAGCGTGCAGCGGCCGTCCGGCGCGCCGCGTCTCCACACGGTGATGTACGCTTTGTGCGCGGTTTTAAGGCCCAGTGAGACCCACGTGTCCGCAAAGTGCGACGTACCGAGCGGCCAGAACGGCAGCGCGCGCTTGATGTCGCCGCGGATTGTCTTGTAATAATCGAGCGCTTCCTTGACAAGCGTGAAGTCCTCCTCGGGAATTTCCGCCAAATGACCGCTCTGGTGGATGCGCTGCATCAGTGCGTTGCACATGTTAAATACGGCTTCCTCGCGTCCGCCGCCTTTCATCGGGTAGCTCCAAATGGCGCTCTGCTCCGGCGTCAGACCCGAGGGCGCGTTCGCCGCAATGGACGCATAGCGCAGGTAGTCCTCCTGGTCGCTCGTAGACTGAATGCTGTGGCGCGAGAGCATCGCGTAGTCGATGCGCATGCCGCCCGAGGAACAGTTTTCAATCACAAGGTCGGGGTAGCGGGCAAAGACGGAATCGAGCCAAGCAAGATATGCGCGCTCGTGCCCGAGTAAACCGTCGCCCACGCTGTCGGCGTTTAATTCCGTGCCGATGCCCGGCTCAATGTTGTAATCCATCTTGATGTAGCCTACGTGGTAGTCGCGCACAAGGCGGTCAACGACCTCGTTTGCGTGTTCCACGACCTCCGGGTTGCGGAAATCGAGCTGCCAGCGGCTGCGGTCGTGCACCTTTTTGCCGTGGCGTGTGAAGAACCAGTCCGGGTGCACGCGCGCGGCCTTCGGGCAGCAAATGCCCATTACTTCAATTTCGAGCCACACGCCCGGGATCATGCCCTTCGAGCGGATGTAGTCCATCACTTCCTCAAGGCCGTTTGGGAAACGTTCCTTACTCGGCAGCCATTCGCCCACGTTGTCCCACCAGAAGCCGTCCGCGTACCAGCCTGCGTCCACGCAGAAGTATTCGCAGCCCGCCTTGTGCGCCGCGTCGATGAGCGGCAGCTCTTTCGCCGTTGTCGGGTTGCCCCACAGGCAGTTCATGTAGTCGTTGAAAATGACGCACAGCTTCTCGTTGTCCGCATTTTTGCGGCGAATCATGCGGCGGTACTTCGTCAGCTCGCCCATGGCGTCATCAAATTTGCCGAGTGTGGAGCCTACGCACACCGGCACTGTCGTGAATGTTTCGCCCGGCTGCAAATTCTTCCACCAGTGCGATTCCGTTTCCGTCGGGCCGCTTAACTGAATGTAGAAGTTCCCCATCTGGTCGCTGATCCCCCAGTGCCACGAGCCGTTGTGCTCAATCTGCCAGAATAAATTGGAGCCCGTTTCCGTGTTTTCAAGCAGACCCATCGGCAGGGATTCCTTTGTAGACCAGTTGCCGATGTTCGTCGCACCAATCACCTTAGAGGAGCGCTGAATTTCCTCGGGCTGGCAGCGGGCGAGACCCAGCTGCGGGAAAGTGTAGCTTTCCCACTGCATTTCGCGCTGCCAGCCGTTGTGCGGGTACCAGACGCGCATTTTGTCGTCGGTCGAAAGCATACCCTCTTTTTCGATGCCGGTGAGGGCAAAGGAGGAAACGTATTCCAGTCCCTGCGGCTCTGTGCCGACATTTTTCACGTCCGTCCAGCAGCGTACAGCCTGAACGCCGTTATAAAACTGCATGTGCGAAATCGTTTCAATGCCGCAGATCTTATCTTCCATGTGGATTTCCAGCTTGCGGCCGAACTCGTTGTGCTTGTCCGCAAAATAGACGAGCTTCATGCGGTCGCCGGGGCTTGTGGAAATGTATTTGTTGCCGTGGCGCTCGCCCGGTCGGTTCTGCCCGGAGATCATAATTTCCAAGAGATTGTATCGCTCGGTGTTCAGGCGCAAGCCGCCCGTTTCGCGGTCGTGCACGTGCAGCAGACTGCGCTCGTCAAAGGGGAGCGCAGAGAAGTGCAGCAGCTTGCAGCCGAAATCTTCCGTCTTTTCAAAAACGAGATGCAGCCCGTTTTCGTCAATTTGAATCAAATCCATAGTATAAGCCTTTCCGCAGATAAATCTGCTGTAATCTATGCTGAGTTGTCTGTACAAATAGTAGCACAATCGGAGAGGCTTTTCAAGGGGATTATCGGTCGCGGCTTTGCTCCGCATGCATGCCGAGCGCAGAATACTGCAAAACGTGCGAAAGTCGTGCCGAAGCCGCCCGCCCACGGGGCGTCGAACGTCTTTCCGGTCATCACCTTGTCGCCTTCGTTAAATTCGGTGGTCAGTTCGCCGTCCTTGGTATACCACAGGGCATCGCCGTTGGCGGGGTTCACGCCGGCGTAGCGGTTCAGGAAATATTCGTGTACGGGATGTCCCACGACGAATTTCAGTCCGGTGGTGGAGTTTACGTACTCCTGCACGCCGTTGTACAGTTCCACCAGCTTGTTCTTGTTGTAGGACACGTTGGCGTTGAGGTTCCAGGTGAAATCTTTGGTGCGTATGATGTCGCTGTTGACCGACACTTCCACGCCCCGGTTCACCATCGCTCCGATATTGTCCCAGCGGTAGCCCTCGCCGGTAATGGCATAGCTTTCGGGTACGGACATCAGCATGTCGGTGGTTTTCTTGTGATAGAAGTCGATGTCGAGGTTGACGCGGTTGAAGAAGCCCAGGCGCAGCCCGATGTTGTTGGACCAGGTCTGTTCCCAGCTCAGCTCTTCGTTGCCGCTCTGTTTGGGGTAGATACCGGCTTCGTCGTTATACTTCGGACCGCCGGAAACGAGTGCCAGGTGGTCGTAGTAGGGTATTTCCGAGTTGCCCGATGTACCGGTGCTGAGTGCGATTTGTGCTCCCGTCAGCCATTCGATGTCTTTCAGGAAGGGTTCGTTCTTGATGTTCCACATAAGGCCGAGCGACCAGAACATACCCCAGCGGTGGTCTTTGCCGAAACGCGAGGAGGCATCGGTACGTACGGCCATTTCGCCGTAATACAGGTCTTTGTAGTTATATTCGCCGCGAAGGAAGAACGAGAGGTAGGAGTATGCACTGGTGGTGTCGTCTCAGGAAGAGGCGCGCGTACCGGAGCTGATGTTCGTAAGGAGGTCGCTGGACTGTCCTTTCGTTACCACTTGGAAACCGCTGGACTGGTAGTCCATGGCCTCTTGCCCCAGCATGAAGTTGAAAGAGTGGTCGTCGTTCAGTGCCCAGCGATAGTTGGCGGTGGCCGTCTCGCTCAGCTTCAGCACATCCGCCGAGTTGCGTCCGGCGGTACCCTGCTCGTTGTTGATGACATAGCTTGGGAACGACTGCATGAAAGTGGTGGAGTGCGAGTAGTCCGCGCCGAACTGTATGCGTACGGTCAGGTTCTGTATCGGGGTGATGTCTGCGAATACGGTGGAGAGTACTTTGTATTTCTTGTAGCTTACCGGGTTGTTTGCCATCCATTCGATGGGGTTCTGTCCCGTGCCCGTCCATGTGCCGTTGTTCTCGGATGCCAGCGAACCGTCTTTGTTGTACGGGCTCCAGTAGGGGAGCATGAAGCGCGAGCCGGCTATCGGCGTATAAATCGCCATGTCTCCCTCTTCCGCCTGTTGCACTTCCTCGTAGGCAGACATCGTGCTTGTGCCTATCTTCAGCCAGTTGCTGGCTTTCACTTCGGCATTGGCACGCATGTTGTAACGGCGGAAGGAAGAGTTCTGGGCAATACCGTCCTGGTCGTAGAATCCGCCCGAAACGTAGTAGTTCAGTCGTTCGGTGGCGCGGTTCACGGAGAGTTCGTAGTTCTGCAACGGTGCGCGGTCGTTGAAAATCTCTTTCAGCCAGTTGACGTTGGTGCGTGAGAGCAGTTCGTAGTCCTGCCCGGTGTCCAGGCCTATTTCTTTCTCGAACTGTATGCGTTCGGGGGTGTTCATCATGGTCCATTTGCCGTCGGATGCCAGTTGGGAGAAGCCGTATTGCGCGCGTAGCGTAACCTTGGCCTTGTCTATGGAGAGGCCGCGTTTGGTGGTGATTACCACTACGCCGTTGGCGGCGCGTGCGCCGTAGATGGAGGTTGAGGAAGCATCTTTCAGTACGGAAATCGATTCGATGTCGCCCGGGCTGATGGCGTTGAAGTCCGAGCTGGCAATGGGCACGCCGTCCAGGATAAACAGCGGTGATGTGCCCGAATTGATGGAGTTTGTACCACGGATTTGGAATACGGCTGCCTTGCTGGGTTCTCCAGAGTTGGAGATGACCGACAGGCCCGGAGTCTGTCCCTGCAAAGCCTGGTCGAACCCGGCTGCCGGTACATTTTCCATCTTTTCCGCTTTTACGGTAGATACGGAACCTGCTATGGTTCCTTTCTTGCGTACGCCGTAGGCTACCACTACCACTTCGTCTACCATTTCGGTATTCGGTTGCATAATCACATTGTAGCGGGTTGCCGCTGTAAACAGCTTCTCTACCGTCTTCATGCCTACGTACGAAAACTGCAAGGTGGCGGGAGACTTGCTTACCGTGATACTGTAATTTCCGTCGATGTCGGTAATTACACCGTTTGTTGTGCCTTTTTCAACTACAGATACTCCGATTACCGGCAGGTTGTCTTCCGCCGATAGGATTTGTCCTGTAATCCGGAATCCACCCTGTGCCAATAGGTACGGGATTCCGAACAGTGTTAAAAGCACAAACAAGAGAATTGCTTTTCTCATTTTTGTTCTTTTAATGGTTTGATTAATACTTAATGTTTCTGTTTTTTAGTTTGGAGCGGAAAGAGACATTTTTCCAAGTGTATATTGCCGTCCTTTTATTTTTTTTACAGTTTTGTTTGCTTTCGTTTTTCCGTAATATTAGTCCAATTAAAGGATAACATCGGGGTTCCTTGTTGTTTTTCCTGTTTTTAATGATGCTGTAATAATGTTAATTTTTTATTTACAAAAAGCCCTCTGTTTAAAACTTTCTTTGGATAAATTTGCAACAAATATAAAGAAAGTTCTGAAAAAAAATATATATTCTATGTTGTTTTTATAAATTATTTATAATTTTGCAAAAAGATAACAGTGTGATAACCACTTTCTCTCTTTTGTTTTTTTCCCTTATTATCTCCCTGTTTTCGATTGTATTATTTCTCTTTATTTATTAATTAATTATTTAATGATGTATGAAAAACATTTTTAAGACAATGCTTCCCATACTGGCAATGGCTGCTTGCGTATGGGCAAGTTGCTCGGACGACAAAGACGATCCGACACCCGGCAAACCTGCTTTACCGACCATCGCAGTGAGTGAACCCGCCCTTAGCGCCGACAACGCCAAGGCTGTAGTAACCGTTACACCTTCCGAGGAAACGGAAAAATGGTATTGGAAATGTGAACCGAAAGGGCAGAGCGCTGCCGCATATACGGCTGTGACCGGTAAGGAAGAAGCTAAGCTGGAAATTCCCATTGATATGGATGTGACTTATACGCTGACCGCTTATGCCGAGAATGAAACCGGCAAGAGTAAGGAGGTTTCAAAGGAATTCACATTCAAGAGCGAGGATGTCATGACCGAGCTGGTGGAGTTTGAAATCAAGAACCTTTCCGCTTTCTCTATGGATGTAGTGGTGAAGAAGAGCTCCAAATGCGCCAAGTATGTAATCGGGGCGACTCCGAAAGGCTATATGGGGACAAACACCACAACCGGAGAAGAGGAATACGTAGAGATTTATAAGGAGGCTACCTTTATTGAAAATGCCGAAATTTCTTTGAATCCTGACGAAAGCTATCCGATGCAACCTTATAACTGGTCGGATGTCAGTGCCACTTTCACAGAGAGAACTTTGTCAAGATATGCCTTGAAAGACAAAGACATCAGCGAGAGCAAGGGTATCATCCTGAGATCGCTGGAAGTGGACGAAATCAAAATGATTATCGCCGTGTATGCGCTGGATGCCGAAGGCAATTCCAAAGTCTATACACAGGAGATTACCATTCCCGAACCGGAAATTACCGGACAGGTAGCGGTATCCATCGATGTTCCTAAAGACAAGATAAAGATGAGAAGCTTTGAGGCTACCTTTACGGCAGATGCCAATTGTAGCAGGATACATGTGGGACAATCGAGTGCAGGCTTGATTGCAAGTGGCGGTAAATCCTTTGATAACATGACTGAGGAGGAAATCTGCGCCAGCATCGTCCGCTTGGGTGCCGAAGTTCCTTTGGCTTATACCGGAGCGTTCTCCAAAGAGTTTGCCAGCAAGGATATGGTGCCGAATACTTCATACATCGTATATGCTATTCCTATCGATAAAGAAGGAAAAATCGGCAAGGTTGTTTATAAGTCCGTTACAACGGGAACTCCCGTTTACGATGGAACCGGAGAGATTACATCTGTAACTTTCCCCGACCAGATTTCACCGGAAAAACTGCTTGTGGATATTAGTGTCAATGACAAAGTAGAGTTTGTACGCGTATTGTGGGATATGGGTACAGGACCAGGTTCTCTGGACCTTAAAACAATAATGGCAGACGAAGATTCAAGAGACGTGCATTGGCATGAGTATGCTACGGCAGATTTGCCTAAGCTAAAGACTGAAGAAAATAATGGCGGTCTGTATATTACTTCTCCGGGCTCTACCTATTATTTACGTGCTGTAACTGTTGATAAGGATGGTAAGTTGAGTGAGATAATTGACTTGGTAGACAAGGCAGGTAAGGGTAGTAGCGGTATCAAGACTAAAGCAGTAGAGGAAGTTCCGTCAACAACAGACTGGACAGGTAACGGTGCACTTACTTTGAGTCTTGAAGGAACCGGAACGACTGATGAAGGAATGTATACTGCTGACTTGAAGGTAACGAAAGGTAACAATACAAAACGGGTATATATGGTAAAATGGGCTGGTGAAGCACAACCAGGTGATATTGATGATTTTGTAAAGACCCTTTCTTTCTTTGAAACTTTTGATCCGGAAGCAACTCCTACAGTAGGAGCCGTAACTGTTGTTCTGGATGCTAGTGATTCGGAAAAGACAACGACTGAAGAGTTTATGGATGAATATAGTGCCAGTTGGGGTGGTGATGCCCGCATCTACGTAACATTGGATAATGACGGAAAGTTAAGCATAGCCGATTGGTATATCCATGGTTACGGAACTAAGAATGACCATAACTAAATTCATTTCCCAACCAATATCCTCAAACCAGTAAATAGTATTTTATAACTTCGGAGCGTAATGAGCAGGCGTAAACGCCGTTCATTACGCTCTTTTTCATTTCGACCGAACAGCGGATCGGTTTCCATTCAAATGTAATGGAGTTAATAGCTGATCTTTATTCCGGCGAAATAGCTTCGCGGAGCAGCCGGACCGTAAATATATCCGGAGTCACGCTCCACTCCCTGATCGAAATCGTTCTGATAAGCATTGAACACATTCTGCACACCTGCACTCAATTGCA
>OGQQ01001785.1_pt1 | contig 15655 bp, 10 predicted proteins | sample 1553281 | NCBI WGS metagenome assembly OGQQ01 (sample SAMEA2579937, study PRJEB22360) | human gut metagenome | biome: human gut; feature: human-associated habitat; material: faeces | place: Denmark | collected 2008/2010 | reverse complement strand
TAATATCCATGATCTGCACAGCCATATCTGGGACAGCTGGGCAGATGAAAATGGTTCGATCGGCAAGGCATATGGCTATCAGTTACAGGTAAAACATCAGTATAAAGAAGGTATGATGGATCAGGTGGACCGTGTATTATACGATCTGAAAAATAATCCGTACAGCCGTCGTATTATGACCAATATTTATGTGCATCAGGATCTTCATGAGATGAATCTGTATCCATGTGCATATTCCATGACTTTTAATGTGACGAAAGAACCGGGAAAAGATAAACTTACATTGAATGCGGTGCTGAATCAGCGTTCACAGGATATTCTGGCAGCAAACAACTGGAATGTATGCCAGTATTCCATCCTTCTGATGATGATCGCGCAGGTATGTGGCATGGAAGCAGGTGAGCTTGTACATGTAATTGCAGATTGTCATATTTATGACCGCCATGTACCGGTGATCAAAGAGCTGATCAGTCGTACACCTTATCCGGCACCGACCGTGAAACTGAATCCGGAAATCAAAAATTTTTATGATTTTACAACAGATGATCTGATCGTAGAAAATTATCAGACCTGGCCACAGATCAAAAATATTCCGATCGCGGTCTGAAACGTGCAGATCGGGGAGAAACTTACTTTGAGAAAGGAACATTAAAATGAATATTATCGTAGCAGCAGATAAAAACTGGGCAATCGGCAAAGACAACAAACTTCTGGTAAGCATTCCGGCAGATATGAAGATGTTTCGCCAGGAAACTACCGGTAAAGTGGTTGTCATGGGACGTAAGACACTGGAAAGTTTTCCGAATGGTCTTCCGTTGAAAAACAGAACCAATATCGTGCTTACCGGAAACAAAAATTACAAAGTGAAAGATGCGATCATCGTTCATACAATTGAGGAACTTCTTGAGGAAATTAAGAAATATCCGTCTGAGGAAGTGTACTGTATCGGCGGGGACAGCGTATACAAACAGCTTCTTCCGTACTGCGATACCGCCCATGTGACAAAGATTGACTTCGGATATGAGGCAGACAGTTATTTTCCGAATCTTGACGAGATGCCGGAATGGAAGATCACTGCCGAGAGTGACGAGCAGACCTATTTTGATCTGGAATATTCCTTCGTAAAATATGAAAGAGTAAAATAAATCTTTTTCTCTGTGATTTTTACATTGAAGTCACCACAATAAAGTGCTAAAATGGGTAGCAAAGATATCCATACGAATGGAGGAAGATATATTATGGAAAAAAAGAACATTGACTGGGGCAGCATCGGATTCGGCTATATTCCGACAGATTATCGTTATGTTGCCAACTTCAAAGATGGTAAATGGGATGAAGGAACTCTGACCACAGATCCGAATGTTACACTGAATGAGTGTGCATGTGTATTCCAGTATGCACAGACTGTATTTGAAGGTATGAAAGCCTATACAACAGAAGACGGACATATCGTAACATTCCGTCCGGACCTCAACGCAGAGCGTCTTGCAAATTCTGCAAGAAGACTGGAAATGCCGGCATTCCCGGAAGATCGTTTCGTTGATGCTGTCGTACAGACAATCAAAGCAAATGAAGCTTATGTACCGCCATACGGCTCAGGTGCAACACTTTATGTACGTCCGTACATGTTCGGAAGCAACCCTGTTATCGGCGTAAAACCGGCTGATGAATATCAGTTCCGTATCCTTACCACACCGGTTGGACCGTATTTCAAGGGCGGTGCAAAACCGATCACGATCCGTGTTACAGATTTTGACCGTGCCGCACCGCATGGAACAGGACACATCAAAGCCGGTCTGAATTATGCAATGAGCCTTCATGCAATCATGGATGCACATCGTCAGGGTTATGACGAAAATATGTATCTTGATTCTGCTACAAGAACAAAAGTTGAAGAGACAGGTGGAGCAAACTTCATCTTTGTTACAAAGGACAACACCGTTGTAACACCGAAGTCCAACAGTATTCTTCCATCTATCACACGCCGTTCTCTGATCTATGTTGCAGAACATTATCTCGGACTGAAAGTCGAAGAACGTGAAGTATATCTGGACGAAGTAAAAGATTTCGCAGAATGTGGACTTTGCGGTACTGCAGCAGTTATCTCTCCAGTCGGAAAGATTGTAGACCACGGCAAAGAAATCTGTTTCCCAAGCGGAATGGAAGAAATGGGACCGACAACAAAGAAACTTTACGAGACACTTACCGGAATCCAGATGGGACGTATCGAAGCTCCGGAAGGATGGATCAAAGTTATCGAATAAGTTATTATGTATTCAATTCAAGACAAGACAAGGTGCAGGACGTTTTCCTGTACCTTGTTTTTTTGTCCGTATTTTTGTATAATAAGAAATAGTTTACAGGAGGATGGCATGGATAAAAAATCTTATGACAACGGATCGGATTTCAGCTTTGTAGAGCAGAAAGTCCGCGAAGTTCAGACAACTATAGAAAATGCGGTCAAAACAAGCAATTATCAGGAACTGAACCAGTCAATCACAAGAATGGTAAACAGCACCCTGAAACAATATCAGAAAGAGCATCCGGAGAAGGCTGGATATCGTAAGCCGGAAGCAGGGGCACAGAAAGTGCGGGGGACTGTCGAAAATACAGAAACGCATCCGGAGCTTTATGGTAATACCGGCGGAGAAAAAGTAAAGGATATCCTGTTGATCGTGTTTGGCGGAATTATTTCCGGAAGTATGGCAATCGGGCTTCTGACCGTGCAGATTCTGCAGGCGGTCATGGGACATGGAGGTATCGGTTCCACAGTTGTGACACTAATCGGTACACTTGCCGGAGTCGGGATGATCGGCAGCGGATGCACTGGTCTGGGCAGACTGAAACGTTTTCAGAAATACAAAAAAACACTGGGACACAAAACATATTGTAGTTTTGAAGATCTGGCGAAAACAGTCGGCAGAAGCATAAAATCAGTCAAAAAAGATATTCACTATATGATCGCGAAAAGCTGGTTTCTGGAGGGCAGAACAGATACAAAGGAAACCTGCCTGATCACAAGCAATGAAACCTACAGACAGTATGAAGAAACGCAGAAGGCGCTGGAACAGCGCAGTGCCGAGGAAGCGCAGAAGAGAATGCGGGAGAGTGAAAAGCAGAGCCGGATCAGTCCTCAGGTGCAGGAAGTCCTTGATAAGGGTGAAGCATATATTAAGAAAATCCATGCAAGTAATGATGCAATTCCGGGAGAAGAGATTTCGGCCAAAATTGCCAAAATGGAGCAGATCGTAGAGCAGATATTCCAGAGAGCAGAGGAGCATCCGGAGATCATTCCGGATCTCAAAAAGATGATGGATTATTATCTTCCGATGACAGTGAAACTTCTGGATGCTTATGAAGATATGGACAGACAGTCGATTCAGGGAGAGACGATCCGGGCCTCAAAGAAAGAAATTGAGGATACTCTGGATACATTGAACGAAGCATTTGCAAAACTTCTGGATTCTGTATTTCAGGATACGGCATGGGATGTTTCAAGTGATATTTCTGTCCTGCATACCATGCTCGCACAGGAGGGGCTGACAGAAAATGATTTTGAGAAAAAGTAATTTAAGCAATTTAAAATAAAAGCAGCAAGGATATACGACATGCAGAAAATGAGAGGGAAAACGTTATGGGTGATGAAATGAAGCAGGCAGAAACAGGAATGCCGTCGCTGACACTGGAGCCGGAACTTGTCATGGAACAGGAAAAAGAACCGGAAGTACAGGCACAGCTGATGGAGGTTACGCAGGAAATGAATCCGGTACAGCAGAAAATGGCACAGACTGTCCTTACGCCGGAAGAACAGCAGATGGTCGAAAATTTTGCAGGAAAGATCGATCTGGAAAATCTGACACAGGTTATGCAGTATGGAGCCGGAACACAGAAGAAGATGGCTGATTTTTCTGATGAAGCACTGAAAAATGTACGTTCACAGGATCTTGGCGAGGTAGGAGATCTTTTGACCGGAGTAGTCGGAGAATTAAAGGGTTTTGATGCTGAAGAAGAAAAGGGATTGTTTGGCTTCTTCAAGAAACAGGCAAACAAGATCGAAACTCTGAAAAACAAATATGACAAAGCAGAGGCAAATGTCGAGAAGATTTCCGAGACACTGGAGCAGCATCAGGTGCGCCTCCTTAAGGATTCTGCGATGATGGATAAGATGTATGAACAGAATCTTCTGTATTTCAAGGAACTGTCCATGTACATTCAGGCAGGCAAATTAAGCCTTTCCAGAATGAGGGACGGAAAGCTTAAAGAACTGGAAGAGAAAGCAAAGATAACCGGTCTTCCGGAAGATGCACAGGCGGCAAAAGATCTGGACAGCAAATGTGCCAGATTCGAAAAGAAGCTTCATGATCTGGAACTTACCAGAATGATTTCCCTTCAGACAGCACCGCAGATACGTCTGGTGCAGAATAACGATACAATGATGGCAGAAAAGATCCAGACGACACTGGTCAACACAATCCCGCTCTGGAAAAGCCAGATGGTGCTTGCTCTTGGTATTGCACATTCTACAGAGGCGGCACAGGCACAGAGCCAGGTGTCTGATCTTACGAATGAACTGCTTCGCAAAAACGCTGAGAAACTTCATATGGCATCCGTGGAGACTGCAAAAGAATCCGAGCGTGGTATTGTTGATATGGAAACTTTACAGAAAACAAATGCCGACCTGATCCAGACACTGGATGATGTGATGAAAATCCAGAGAGAAGGCAGAGAGAAACGGCAGGCTGCCGAGGCAGAAATGCTTAAGATGGAGAATGACCTGAAAGTAAAACTGCTGGAAATCCAGCACTGATATATGGATAAGAGGGGGCTGTTTGGTATAGACAGCTCCGCTTTTTCGCTAAAAGGAGAGAAGATTATGTATCGTGATCATACAAAAGTTGTGCAGATAGGAGATAAAAAGATTGGCGGAGGAAATCCGATTCTGATCCAGTCTATGACAAACACAAAAACAGAAGATGTAGAGGCAACTGTGCGTCAGATTCTGGAACTTGAAGCTGCCGGATGTGATATCATCCGTTGCGCCGTACCGACGATGGAAGCAGCACAGGCTTTAAAAGAAATCAAAAAACAGATTCATATTCCACTGGTTGCAGATATTCATTTTGATTATCGTCTTGCAATTGCAGCAATGGAAAACGGTGCCGATAAGATACGTATCAATCCGGGAAATATCGGAAGTACAGACCGTATTCGGGCGGTTGTGGATGTGGCAAAAGAACGCAACATTCCGATCCGTGTTGGTGTAAACAGCGGTTCTCTCGAGAAAGAACTTGTAGAAAAATATCATGGTGTGACTGCAGAAGGTCTTGTGGAAAGTGCACTGGACAAAGTTCGTATTATCGAAGAAATGGGTTATGATAATCTTGTGATCAGTATCAAATCTTCTGATGTTATGATGTGTGCCAAAGCGCATGAGCTGATCGCCGAAAAGACAGATCATCCGCTTCATGTGGGAATCACAGAGGCAGGAACTCTTTATTCCGGAAATATCAAATCAGCAGTAGGTCTGGGGATTATTCTGTCGCAGGGAATCGGCGATACGATCCGTGTTTCTTTGACAGGTGCACCGCTGGAAGAAATCAAATCCGCGAAACGAATCCTTAAGACACTTGGACTGCGTAAGGGAGGCATTGAAGTCGTTTCCTGTCCGACCTGTGGACGTACACGTATTGATCTGATCGGACTTGCAAATCAGGTTGAGGCGATGGTACAGGATATTCCGCTGGATATCAAGGTTGCTGTCATGGGCTGTGTAGTAAACGGTCCGGGAGAGGCAAAAGAAGCCGATATCGGAATCGCAGGCGGAGTCGGCGTGGGACTTCTTATCAAAAAAGGAGAAATCGTAAAGAAGGTACCGGAAGAACAGCTTCTGGATACACTTCGTGAGGAACTGCTCCACTGGGAAGCATAAAGAGAGGCATAAAACGTGGAAAAAGAATTTTTCGATGTATTTCCCAACTTAAAAGTGAAAGATCAGCTGCAGGAATGGCTTGAGATGGTTACTGTTTCGAGAGTGGCATGCAATCCGGCAAAGACCAGACTGTGGGTATATATCCACAGTGAGCGCTGGATCCATAAGAAATATATCATAGCGCTGGAAAACCAGATTGAACGACAGTTCTTTGCAGGGCTGGAAATGCAGGTGACAGTGATCGAACGGTTCCATTTGTCCAAACAGTATTCTCCGGCGAATTTTCTGGATGTTTACCGTTCCAGCATGGAAATAGAACTAAAGAACTATAATATGCTTGAGTACAATCTGTTCAAACGTTCGCAGATCAGTTTTCCATCTGATGAACAGATGGATCTGACACTTCCCGACTCTGTAATTTCCAGAGAAAAAAGTGAGATACTTTTGGAATACCTGCAAAAAGTCTTCTGCGAGCGATGCGGAATGAACCTTAAGATCAACCTGCAGTTTGTGGAGGCAGAGGAAAGCAAGTACCGCAAGAATGCAGCCCTGCAGATCCGTCAGGAGGTCGCAAATGTATTAAAACATGCGAAACTGACCCCGGAAGAGACACAGGAAGAAAAGATGGAAGAAGTCGCATCGGACAAAAAGGACAGCCAAAAAGCAGAGGCCAAAGGCAAACCGGAGCAGAAACAGAAAACTTTTGAAAAGAAAGGTGCACGTGGAGATTTCCATGGTGGCTTCCGAAGGGACAGCAACCCGGATGTGATTTATGGAAGAGATTTTGAGGGCGATACGATCAATCTGGAAGCCATCACAGGTGAGATGGGCGAAGTTATTATCCGTGGCCAGGTTATGGATGTGGAAGCAAGAGAAATCCGTAACGAAAAAACAATTCTTATTTTTCCTGTGACGGACTTTACAGATTCCATCGTGATCAAGATGTTTCTGCGTAACGAACAGGTACCGGAAGTAACAGAGACTGTCAAAAAGGGCGCTTTTCTGAAATTTAAGGGTGTTACAACAATTGACCGTTTCGACAGTGAACTTACTGTCGGATCGATTTCCGGGATCAAAAAGATTGCAGATTTTCGCAGTACAAGAATGGATACCAGTCCGCAGAAACGTGTAGAGCTGCACTGTCATACAAAGATGAGTGATATGGATGGTGTTACCACTGCAAAAGATCTGGTCAAAAGAGCGTATGAGTGGGGACATAAGGCAATTGCGATCACAGACCATGGTGTCGTACAGGCTTTCCCTGAGGCAAATCACTGTTTTGATGCATGGGGAGGCTGCGTTCCGAAAGATTCTGATTTCAAAGTCCTTTATGGTATGGAGGCTTATCTGGTAGATGACCTCAAAGGTATCGTTACCAACAGCAAAGGACAGTCGATAGACGGGAAATTTGTTGTGTTTGATATCGAGACGACCGGATTCTCGCCGCTGACATGCCAGATTATTGAAATCGGTGCAGTTCGAGTGGAAAACGGAGTGATCACAGACCGTTTTTCAACATTTGTAAATCCGAAAGTACCGATTCCATACAGAATCGAGCAGCTGACAAGCATCAATGACTCCATGGTTATGGATGCGCCGAATATTCAGACAATACTTCCGAAGTTTCTGGAATTCTGTGAAGGTGCGGTTATGGTAGCCCACAATGCGGACTTTGATATGAGCTTTATTATCGAAAACTGCAAAAGACAGGGTCTGCCTCAGGAGTATACATATGTCGATACAGTTGGTATGGCGCGTTTCCTTCTGCCGGCGCTGAACCGTTTTAAACTGGATACGGTTGCCAAAGCAGTCGGAGTATCACTGGATCATCATCACAGAGCGGTTGACGATGCGGCATGTACTGCGGAGATTTTTGTACGTTTCGTGGAAATGCTGAAAGAACGTGATATTTATGATGTGGATGCGTTGAACCAGCAGGGAAACGTATCAGTCAACACGATCAAGAAACTGCCGACTTATCATGCAATCATTCTGGCAAGAAATGAGACAGGGCGAATTAATTTGTATAAGCTTGTGAGTCAGTCGCATCTGAAATATTACCGTCGTCGTCCGCGTGTACCGAAGAGTCTGTTTCTGGAACACAGGGACGGGCTTCTGATCGGAAGTGCCTGTGAAGCAGGGGAACTGTATCAGGCAATTCTTCGAAATGCACCGGAACCTGAGATTGCAAGACTTGTAAATTTCTACGATTATCTGGAAATCCAGCCGCTTGGAAACAATGCATTTATGCTGGCAGATGAAAAGAATGACCGTATTCAGTCCAATGAAGACCTGATCGAGATCAATAAAAAAATCGTCAAACTGGGGGATCAGTTTAAAAAACCGGTTGTCGCAACCTGCGATGTGCATTTTATGGATCCGGAGGATGAAATTTACCGCCGTATCATTATGGCCGGAAATGGTTTTTCTGATGCAGATAATCAGGCGCCTCTGTATCTGCGCACGACGGAAGAAATGCTGGAAGAATTTTCGTATCTCGGAAGTGAAAAGGCAGAAGAAGTTGTCATCACAAATACAAACAAAATTGCCGATATGATTGAGAAGATATCGCCGATTCATCCGGACAAATATCCTCCGGTCATTGAGAACTCAGATCAGGATCTGAAGGATATCTGTTTTAATAAAGCACATGAGATGTATGGAGAAGTACTTCCTCAGATCGTAGAAGACCGACTGAATAAAGAACTTCATTCCATTATTTCAAATGGTTACGCAGTTATGTACATTATTGCGCAGAAACTGGTTTGGAAATCCAACGAAGACGGATATCTGGTAGGTTCACGAGGATCTGTAGGTTCTTCACTTGCAGCAACTATGTCTGGTATTACAGAAGTAAATCCGCTGCCGCCGCATTATCTCTGTCCGAATTGCAAATACAGTGATTTTGATTCACCGGAAGTAAAAAAATTCGGTGGTATGGCGGGATGCGATATGCCGGATCGTGTCTGCCCGAAATGTGGAACAAAGATGAATAAAGAGGGATTTGACATTCCTTTTGAAACGTTCCTTGGATTTAAGGGAGATAAAGAGCCTGATATTGACCTGAATTTCTCCGGTGAATATCAGGCAAATGCCCATCGTTATACGGAGGTTATTTTCGGTAAGGGTCAGACATTCAAGGCAGGAACCATCGGCACACTTGCAGAAAAAACAGCATTCGGTTATGTGAAAAATTATTATGAAGAACGTGGACAGCATAAGCGTTACTGTGAGATTAACCGGATCGTTCAGGGATGCACCGGTATCCGAAGAACGACAGGACAGCACCCGGGCGGTATCATTGTTCTTCCGGTAGGTGAGGAAATTGAGAAATTTACTCCTGTACAGCATCCTGCAAATGACGAAAACAGTGATATCATCACGACACATTTTGACTATCATTCCATTGACGGAAACCTTTTGAAACTTGATATTCTCGGACACGATGATCCGACAATGATTCGTATGCTGGAGGATCTTACAGGCTTAAGTGCAAGGGATGTTCCTCTGGACAGCAAAGAAGTCATGTCTTTGTTTGCAGGTACGGAGGCATTGGGAATCAAACCGGAAAATATTGGCGGCTGTAAGCTCGGCTGTCTCGGTGTGCCTGAGTTTGGTACGGATTTTGCGATGCAGATGCTTATTGATACAAAGCCGAAGTATTTTTCTGACCTTGTACGTATTGCCGGTCTGTCTCATGGTACAGACGTATGGCTGGGAAATGCACAGACTCTCATCGAAGAGGGAAAAGCAACAATTTCCACTGCAATCTGTACACGAGATGATATCATGATCTACCTCATCAGTATGGGGGTAGAGAGCAGTCTCGCGTTCACCATCATGGAGGCTGTACGTAAAGGTAAGGGGCTTCGTGATGAGTGGGAAGCAACTATGAGAGAACATAATGTGCCGGAATGGTATATATGGTCGTGTAAAAAGATCAAGTATATGTTCCCGAAAGCACATGCTGCGGCATACGTTATGATGGCATGGCGAATTGCCTGGTTCAAAGTATTTAAACCACTGGCATATTATGCTGCATTTTTCAGCATCCGTGCAACGGCATTTTCCTATGAAACTATGTGTATGGGACGTGAGCGTCTGGATTTTTATCTGGCAGAATTGCGTAAGAAAGGTGATGCGGCATCAAAGAAAGAACAGGATACCATCAAAGATATGCGAATCGTGCAGGAAATGTATGCGCGTGGTCTGGAGTTTATGCCGATCGACCTTTATCGTGCGAAGGCAAACCGTTTCCAGATCATAGATGGGAAACTGATGCCGGCACTGAACTGTATTGAAGGTATGGGAGATAAGGCTGCCGAGGCCGTGGTAGATGCGGCGAAGCAGGGAAAATTCCTGTCAAAAGATGATTTTCGCGACAGGACAAAAGTCAGCAAAACAGTCATTGATCTTATGGATGACCTGGGATTGTTTGGAGATATTCCGCAATCCAACCAGTTCTCATTGTTTGATGGGGTGATTGCATAATCCTGCATACATAAAGGCGGTTCCGTAAGTTGTGGTTACTGAATGAGAAGCAGGATGTGTTAACATAGCAAAAAGGAGAAGAATATGAAAAAAGCGGAATTGAGATATTTGCAGAGACTTGCGGAACTGTATCCGACAATCGGAAAGGCTTCTACGGAGATCATTAATCTGCAGTCGATTTTGAACCTTCCGAAAGGTACGGAGCATTTTATGTCGGATCTGCATGGTGAATATGAAGCATTTTCCCATGTGCTCCGAAATGGCTCCGGAGCAGTTCGAAAGAAAATAGATGATGTATTTGGTCATACGCTAAGCAACAGTGACAAGAAAGCTCTGGCAACTTTGATCTACTACCCGAAAGAAAAAATGCAGCTTGTCAAAAAGACGGAAGAGGATATGGAAAACTGGTACAAGATCACACTGTATCGGTTGATCGAAGTCTGCAAGACAACGGCATCAAAATACACACGCTCCAAGGTACGTAAAGCCCTTCCTGCGGATTATGCTTATGTGATAGAGGAACTGATTACGGAAAAGGCAGAGGTTCTGGATAAAGAAGCGTATTATGATTCAATTGTAAATACGATCATTCAGATCGGACGCGCAGAGAACTTTATCATTGCGCTTGCAGAACTGATCCAGCGCCTTGTTGTGGATCACCTTCACATTCTCGGTGATATTTTTGACCGTGGACCGGGTCCGCATTTTATTATGGATCGTCTGATGAATTACCATTCTCTCGATATTCAGTGGGGAAATCATGATGTTGTATGGATGGGAGCTGCCGTCGGACAGCGTGCATGTATTGCAACGGTACTGCGCAACAGTATTCGATATGGCAATCTTGATATTCTTGAAGACGGTTATGGAATCAATATGCTTCCACTCGCTACTTTTGCCATGGAAGTTTATAAAGATGATCCGTGTAATGCATTTGAGATGAATGGAACTTCCAATTATAATGCACTGGAAAAAGAATTGGGTCAGAAGATGCATAAGGCAATTTCTATCATTCAGTTCAAGCTGGAGGGACAGCTTATCCACAGACACAGAGAATTCCATATGGAAGACCGCTGTCTGCTTCACAGGATCGATCCGGTAAAGGGAACCGTGACGCTCCCGGACGGAAAAGAATATCCGATGCTGGATACAGAATTTCCGACGATTGACTGGAAACATCCGTATGAACTGACCTCAGGAGAGCGTGATGTGATAGAACGTATGGAAACAGCTTTCCGCAACTGCGAAAAACTTCAGAAACATATGCGCCTGCTTCTGGATAAAGGCGGTCTGTACAAGATATATAATGGCAATCTGCTTTTCCATGGATGTATCCCGCTGAACGAAGATGGCAGTCTGAAAGAAATCCAGATTTACGGGAAGAAATACAAAGGCCGTGAGCTGTATGATGTGCTTGAGACTTATGTAAGAAGAGCATTTTTTGCAGTGGACAGTATGGAACAGCGAAAAGGGATGGATATTCTCTGGTTTATCTGGGCAAGTCCGTCGTCACCATTATTTGGCAAGGATAAGATGACCACATTTGAGAGATATTTTATAGCAGATAAAGAAACACACAAAGAGACGAAAGGCGCATACTATCATCTGCTTGAAAATGAAGAAGTAGTGGATACGCTGCTTCAGGAATTTGACCTTTCTCCGGAGAACGGACATATTATCAATGGTCACGTACCAGTACATCAGGGAGAGGGAGAAAGCCCGGTCAAATGCAATGGCAAGGTGATCGTTATTGACGGCGGCTTCTGCAAGGCATATCAGAAGGTGACCGGAATTGCAGGTTATACTCTGATTTACAACTCCTACGGGCTGATCTTAAGTGCACATGAACCGTTTACATCCAAGGAAGATGCCGTTTCAAAAGAAAGTGACATCGTATCCAACAGAGTGTCTGTACATTATACGTCAAAGAGACGCCTGGTGGGTGACACTGATACCGGAAAGGCACTGCGGGAGCGTATTGAAGAACTTATGCAGCTTTTGGATGCATATCGTAAGGGCTACATAAAAGAAAAGAAATAAACAGAAATAAGAAAGAACAACAGGTAAGACTGGAACAGAGGTGGCACCAATGAGAAGAAAAAACAGGCTGAAAATATTGCTTATCATCTTGATATCAATCTTTATTATGTTTGCAGCAGCAGCTCTTCTTCTGGCGAGTTTTCAGAAAAGTGCAAGAGAAGCGCAGCAAAAAAAAGAAGCAATTGAAAATGCGGCGAAACTGACTCCGACCCCGGAGCCTACGGCGATACCGTCTCCAAGTCCGACACCGCGGCCGACAGCAACACCAACTCCGGTTCCGGAGCAGAGAGTTACATTTAATCCGGATGATTTCTGGGATTACTGGTACAGTACAGACGGACTTGTAACGATCAATGTTTACAACATCAGTCAGAATGCGGTGTCATTTAGTTTTTATCAGACGGATGCAGGACAGACGCAGGCAGTGTCGGCAGATATAACAGCAGAAGTTGCCGGAAATGCGGCGGCATTTTCATTTGGTGATTCAGCGGGAAATTCAGCTTCCGGTAATCTGACATTTGATAACGGACAGCTTTATCTGCGGGTGAGTACTGCAGAACCGGTATCTTCCGTGTATCCGAATGTAAGCTGTATCATGAGCAGAAATCAGGTTATACTCAACCCACCTGAACCGACTGCGACGCCGACACCGTCAGAAGAGCAGCCGCAGGTTACCGCGGAGAGCGGGGAATATTTCTTCCCGGAGAGCAGCAACCGCTATCTTACAGATGAAGAAATTTCCAACTATACCTCGGATCAGCTGGAACTTGCGAAAAATGAGATTTATGCGCGTCATGGAAGACAGTTTGTGACGGATTATATTGCGGATTATTTCAACAGCAAATCCTGGTATCAGGGAACCATAGATCCGGAAACTTTTGATGCAGAGCAGGGGTCTATTTTTAATGAGTATGAAATCGCAAACATCAATAAGATCCAGCAGTGGGAAGATCAAAAGGTAAGTGAAGGAAACTGAACAGTTTTGAGCTTATAAATGAAAGAAAAAGAGGAAACTATCCGATCGGGGATGGCTTCCTCTTTTTGCTCTGATGAAATATAACTGATTATTTTACAGGTGCTTTGTTGTCTGTACGTCCTACAAGATAATCAATCGTTGTGTCATAATAGTCAGCAAGGCGGATGAGCATTTCAATCGGAATGCCACGTGAGCCTGTTTCATAATGAGAATAGGAACGCTGACTGATATGCAGAATTTCACCAAGCTGTCGCTGAGAAAGGTCAGAATCTACACGAAGATCCTGAATACGTTGAAACTTCATAAGCTCACCTCCTGTTTTTTTGAAATTATAAAACAGACCGAAATGTGCTATTGCGTTTGGGAGCAAAATGGACTATAATGAAATGAAATACAGAGAGCTTATATACAAATTCTATCTATCTTTTTACGCCGGCTCTTATTTGTGGAGGGCTGAAATCTTTAAATTCCCATGAGTAATATAACCAAATACAGATTTATATGAGTCTTATCGAGAAGAAAATGCAGATCGGGAGCATTTACAGACAGAAAGGAGATTTATGTTTGCAAGTGTTTTTTCAGCAGCTATTTCGGGGATGGAAGTTCATCTTATAAAGGTTGAAGCAGATGTAAGTGATGGACTTCCTTCCTTTACTATGGTCGGACTGCCATCGACCCAAGTAAAAGAAGCGCAGGATCGTGTACGTACAGCCCTCAAGAATAACGGGATCGCGCTCCCACCCAAGAGAATCACCGTAAATCTGGCACCGGCGGATATCAGGAAGGAGGGCGCAGGTTTTGATCTTCCGCTGGCAGCGGCTGTACTTGCGGCTGCCGGAGTACTTTCTGCGGAACAACTGGGAAATGTAATGATGGCCGGAGAGATTGGCCTGAACGGAGAAATTCATGCAGTTTCCGGGATTTTGCCGATGATCATTCGGGCGCGTGAAGAAAAATGTCGTTTCTGTGTGGTTCCGTATGACAATCTGAAAGAAGCACATCTGATTCCGGATATGAAGGTGATCGGCGTAGCTGATCTGCAGGAGATGATCCGTTATGTCAGTGCACCGGATTCTTATAAAAAAGCAGTGGAGACAGGGAAAAAATCACCACAGGAAAATTCTGTGGATTTTTGTGAGATTCATGGACAGGAAAGTCTGAAAAGGGCAGTAGAGATTGCTGTCAGTGGATTTCATAATCTTCTGATGATTGGTCCGCCAGGAGCCGGTAAGACGATGATTGCCAGACGGATTCCCGGAATCATGCCGGAACTTACGGTAGAAGAGGGGTTGGAACTGACGAAGATCTACAGTATTGCCGGATTACTGCCAGCAGAAGATCCGCTGATCCGTATCCGACCATTTCGAAGTCCACACCATACCTGCTCTGCGCAGGCCCTGGCAGGCGGCGGAAGGAATCCCCGGCCGGGCGAAATCACGCTGGCACACCGAGGGGTATTGTTTCTGGATGAGATGCCGGAGTTCTCCAGAAGAAGTCTGGAAATCCTCAGGCAGCCACTGGAAGATAAGGTGATCCATATTTCGCGTGTTTATGGAACGTATGATTTTCCAGCACATTTTATGTTATGTGCAGCGATGAATCCATGTCCATGCGGATATTATCCGGATATGAACCGCTGCAGATGTACACCGGCACAGGTAGGGCAATATTTGGGAAAACTCAGTCAGCCGCTTCTGGACAGACTGGATCTCTGTGCAGATGTCTCACCGGTAGATTTCGACGGGATGAGCAATGGGAAGATTGGAGAAAATACGAAACAGGTTCGTATGCGTGTAGAAGCAGCACAGCAGATCCAGAGGGAACGCTTTAAAGACGAAAAGATTCAGTTTAATGGAGAAATGAGCGGGAAGCAGGTCGAAAATTTTTGTCATCTGGATGATTCAGCAGGCAGGCTTCTTAAGATGGCATTTCAGCATATGCCGTTCAGTGCGAGAGCATATCACAGGATTTTAAAGGTGGCGCGGACGATTGCAGATATGGAGGCTTCGGAGACAATCAACAAAGAACATTTAGGAGAAGCTTTATCGTATCGTTCCTTTGATAAAAAATACTGGAACTGAAAATGATTGAAATCATTCAGAATAAAAATCAGGTAAAAGAGATAATGTATAGAGGAGGTATTTATATGGAAGAAACTCGGAAAATACCGATCAGGGAGGTAGGGACGAAGGATAAAGAATATCCGGAAAAATTGTGTC
>OGQQ01001781.1_pt1 | contig 15697 bp, 13 predicted proteins | sample 1553281 | NCBI WGS metagenome assembly OGQQ01 (sample SAMEA2579937, study PRJEB22360) | human gut metagenome | biome: human gut; feature: human-associated habitat; material: faeces | place: Denmark | collected 2008/2010 | reverse complement strand
GATGAATGCATTGGTATCTGCTCGGAAATTATGGAAGAGGAACTGGCTCAGTATGATACGGAGGATGTTTATGATTCAGACATCAACCTTTTAAAACCTGAGGAGATCCATAAGATTCTGGACGATTATGTCATCGGTCAGGACGAAGCTAAGAAAGCTCTGTCTGTGGCTGTATATAATCATTACAAGAGAATTACAGCATCCAGAAATCTGGATGTGGAGTTACAGAAAAGCAACATTCTGATGCTTGGACCGACAGGTTCCGGTAAAACACTGCTTGCGCAGACACTTGCCAGACTTCTGAATGTACCTTTCGCAATTGCAGATGCAACCACACTTACCGAAGCAGGTTATGTAGGCGAGGATGTTGAGAACATTCTTCTGAAGATCATTCAGGCGGCAGATTATGACATCGAGCGTGCGCAGTACGGTATCATCTACATCGATGAGATCGACAAGATCACACGTAAATCCGAAAATGCATCTATCACCAGAGATGTATCCGGTGAAGGTGTACAGCAGGCACTTCTGAAAATCCTTGAAGGTACAGTTGCAAGCGTTCCGCCGCAGGGTGGACGTAAGCATCCGCATCAGGAATTTATCCAGATCGATACGACAAACATCCTGTTTATCTGTGGTGGTGCATTTGACGGTATCGAAAAGACGATCGAAGCCCGCCAGGATACCAAGTCCATTGGATTTGGCGCAGATGTTTCTGTTCAGGAAGAGAGAAATATCGGAGAAGTCCTGAAGGACGTTATGCCGGAAGACTTTATCAAATATGGTCTGATTCCGGAATTTATCGGTCGTGTACCGATTGTGGTCACACTTGACGGACTGGATGAGGAAGCACTGATTCGTATCCTCAAAGAGCCTAAGAACTCTCTGACCAAACAGTATCACAAATTATTCGAGCTGGATGGTGTAGAGCTTGAATTTGAGGAAGATGCCCTCAAAGAAGTAGCGAGAAAATCTCTGGAGCGTAAGACCGGTGCCAGAGGACTTCGTTCCATCATGGAGAAATCTCTGATGGATCTGATGTATCGTACTCCTTCCGATAATACGATATGCAAGTGCACCATCACAAAAGATGCAGTAGACGGAACCGGAGAACCGGAAGTGGTTCATGGTGAACAGCCTGCTGTACAGCAGAATACCACAAGAAGAAATTCCCGTTCCAGAAAGACAGGAAAGCCGGAGACGGCTTAAAGAAGGGATTGAAAATACATGAAACAGTCAATCAGCATCCTTCCGGCAATCGCTTTGCGCGGCACAACGATCCTTCCGGAAATGATCGTACACTTTGATGTAAGCAGAGAACGTTCGATCAAAGCGATAGAGGCGGCAATGCTTCATGATCAGAGAATTTTTCTGGTCACACAGAAGGATCCCGAGACAGAGACACCGAAGCTGACTGATCTGTATCAGGTGGGAACCGTTGCCTATATCAAGCAGGTAGTAAAGCTCCCGCAGGATCTGCTCAGAGTGCTGGTGGAAGGAATTGAACGTGCGGAACTTCTAAGTCTGGATCAGGAGGAGCCGTTTCTGCAGGCAGAGACGGCACTTTTTGAGCCTGACAGCACGAAATATACGAAATCTCTGAATGAAGCAATGTTCCGGAGTATTCAGGAACTCTTTCAGAGATATTGCATGGAAAGCGGAAAAATCAGCAAAGACCTGGCAGCAAAGATCATGAACATTGAGGATATCGATCAGCTGATCACACAGGTTTCGGTAAATGTTCCGCTGAGTTATCAGAACAAACAGAAAATCCTCGAGGCAGTCAGCCTTGAGGACCGCTATGAGGTGCTTGCTGCAATCCTCACAAATGAGATTGAAGTGTTTCAGATCGGTCACGATCTGCAGCGCAAGCTTAAATCCCGTGTGGACAAGAATCAGAGAGATTATATCCTGAGAGAGCAGCTTAAAGTCATCCGTGAGGAACTGGGAGAGGAAAGTACCAGTGATATTGCGGAAGAATACCGCAAAAAGGTCAGTGAACTTCAGGCTTCCAGAGAAGTCAAAGACAAACTGAACAAAGAAATCGACCGCTTTAAGAGTATGAACAGCAGTGCAGCAGAAAGCAGTGTGCTGAGCACTTATATCGAGACACTTCTTGCTCTCCCATGGGACAAAAAATCCGAAGATTTCACAGACCTGAAAAAGGCCTGGGAAATTCTCGAAGAAGGACATTACGGGCTCAAAGATGTCAAGGAACGCATCATGGAATTCCTTGCTGTCCGTAAGCTGACAGGTGGAGGCAAGAGTCCGATCCTCTGTCTTGTAGGCCCTCCGGGAACAGGTAAGACCTCCATTGCGAAGTCTGTAGCAGAGGCATTGAATAAAAAATACGTCCGCATCTGTCTTGGAGGTGTCCGTGATGAGGCAGAGATCCGCGGCCACAGAAAGACTTATGTGGGCGCTATGCCGGGACGTATCACGGAAGCGCTTTCACAGGCAGGTGTCAGCAATCCACTGATGCTTCTTGATGAGATCGATAAAACAAGCAGTGACTATAAAGGTGATACTTCTGCAGCACTTCTCGAGGTGCTCGATCCGGAGCAGAACAGTCGGTTTAACGATCATTATGTAGAAGTTCCACAGGATCTTTCCGAAGTATTATTTATTGCGACCGCAAATGATATGGACGGTATTCCGAGACCGCTTCTTGACCGTATGGAAGTCATTGAAATTTCCGGTTATACCGAAAATGAAAAAGAACACATTGCGAAAGAGCATCTGATTCCGAAACAGCTGGAAGTAAACGGTATTCCGAAAGGAGCACTGACGATTCAGCCATCCGCACTTCGCAAGATCATTACACTCTACACCCGTGAGGCCGGTGTGCGTGGACTGGAGCGTAAGATAGGTCAGATCTGTCGTAAAGCAGCACGTGAAATTATGGAAAATGACAAGAAGAAGATCACAGTCAAAGGCAAAAATCTTGAAGATTTTCTCGGCAAAGCCAGATACAGTTATCTGATGGCAAATAAGAAAGACGAAGTCGGAATCGCCAGAGGACTTGCATGGACACAGGTCGGAGGTGATACACTTCAGATCGAGGTCAATGTCATGCCGGGCAAGGGAGAACTTGTACTTACCGGACAGCTCGGAGATGTCATGAAAGAATCTGCTCAGGCAGGCATTTCTTACATCCGTTCTGTAGCATCCGATTATGATATTTCGCCGGAATTTTTCCAGGAAAATGATATTCACGTACATATTCCGGAAGGTGCAGTTCCGAAAGACGGACCTTCTGCGGGTATTACGATGGCTACAGCGATGCTTTCTGCAATCATCGGCAGAGAAGTGCGCGCAGATGTAGCCATGACCGGTGAAATCACACTCCGTGGTCATGTACTTCCGATCGGCGGACTGAAAGAAAAACTTCTTGCAGCCAAATATGCCAAGATCAGACAGGTACTTGTCCCGAAGCAGAACAAACCGGATATTCAGGAGATGGACGATGAGATCCTTGACGGTCTGAAAATCTCCTTTGTAGAAAATATGAATGAAGTGCTCCATGAGGCGCTTGCAAATTGACAGAAGTAACTTGCAAAGACTTGAACAGTTATCGAAAGAGGACTTTATGGTTATAAAAAGTGCAGTTTTAGATATCGTATGCGGAATCACAAGTAAGATTCCGGATACCGGTTTGCCGGAAGTGGCTTTTGCCGGCAAATCCAACGTCGGCAAATCTTCACTGATCAATGGTCTGATGAACCGGAAGGCACTGGCGCGCACCAGTGCGCAGCCGGGCAAGACACAGACAATCAATTTTTACAAGATCAATGATGAATTGGATCTGGTCGATCTTCCGGGATACGGATATGCCCGTGTGACACCGGCAGAAAAAGAAAAATGGGGAAAGATGATCGAGAATTATCTGCATACTTCCCACAATCTCAAAGCCGTTTTTCTTCTGATCGATATCCGTCATGATCCGTCTGCAAATGACAGACAGATGTATGAATGGATCCTTCATAATGGCTATGAGCCGATTATTATTGCAACGAAACTGGATAAACTGAAACGCAGTCAGGTTCAGAAGAATCTGAAGGCGATAAGAGAAGGCCTTCAGTTAAGAAAGGGAACCACTGTGATTCCGTATTCTGCTGAGACAAAGCAGGGAAGAGATGAAATCTGGGAACTGATCGAATCTCTGACCGGTGGCGAACCTTCCGAGGAAGCCTGAAAGGACTAAAAAGATGGGAATCATCAAAGCGGCAAAACTGACATTTGACTATTTAAGATATGATGAAGACGGAAATGTAGAAGATACGCAGAGAGCGGTTGACAGTGTTGACCTTGATATTCAGCCGGGTGAATTTGTTGCAGTGCTTGGACATAACGGATCTGGTAAATCTACGTTTGCAAAACACATTAATGCGTTATTGCTCCCGACAGAGGGAACCATCTGGATTGATGGAATCGATACGTCGAAAGAGCCGGAACTCTGGAAAGTGCGGCAGAAAGCAGGTATGGTATTCCAGAATCCGGATAACCAGATCATCGGTACCGTAGTTGAGGAAGATGTGGGATTCGGACCGGAGAATATGGGGATATCTACAGGAGATATCTGGAAACGTGTGGACGAAAGCCTTGCAAAGACAGGAATGACTGCATATCGTCATCATTCACCGAATAAACTATCCGGTGGACAGAAACAGCGTGTGGCGATTGCCGGTGTCATGGCGATGCGTCCGCAGTGTATCGTTCTGGATGAACCGACTGCCATGTTGGATCCGAACGGACGAAAAGAAGTACTGGAAGCAGTTCATCAGCTGAATCGTCAGGAAAATGTGACGGTCGTTCTGATCACACACTACATGGAAGAAGTGATCGATGCCGATCGTGTGGTTGTCATGGACGATGGTCATGTAGTGATGGAGGGAACTCCGAAGGAGATCTTTTCACAGGTAGAGACACTGAAGAAATATCGTCTGGATGTGCCGCAGGTAACACTGCTTGCACATGAACTGAAACAGTCCGGTGTAGACATTCCGGATGGAATCCTTACTACGGAAGAGTTGGTAAATGCCTTATGTCAATAGAACTGAAAAACGTAACTTACACATACAGCCCGGGAACCTCTTATGAGATCCACGCACTGAAAGAAATTAATCTGAACATTCCGGATGGACAGTTTATCGGTGTGATCGGACATACAGGAAGCGGGAAATCTACATTGATCCAACATCTGAATGCATTGATCCGGCCGACTTCCGGCACAGTATCATACAATGGTGAGGATGTCTGGGCAGAAAACTACAACAGAAGAGCACTTCGAAGCGAAGTAGGACTTGTTTTCCAGTACCCGGAACATCAGCTTTTTGAGAGTGATGTTCTTTCAGACGTTTGTTTCGGACCGATGAACCAGGGCAAAAGCAGGGAAGAAGCAGAGAAAGAAGCGAGAAAAGCACTGCTTCAGGTCGGTTTCAAAGAAAAAAATTTTGACAAGTCTCCATTTGATCTCTCCGGCGGACAGAAAAAGCGTGTGGCAATCGCCGGTGTTCTTGCAATGAATCCAAAGATCCTGATTCTGGATGAGCCGACCGCAGGACTTGATCCGAAGGGAAGGGATGAGATCCTTGACCAGATCGCAGAACTTCATAAAGTCCGCGGAATCACGATCATCCTGGTTTCACACAGCATGGAAGACGTTGCGAAATATGTAGAACGTCTGATCGTGGTAAATCACGGTAAGATCGCATTTGACGATACTCCGAAAAAGGTCTTTGCGCATTACAAAGAGTTGGAAGAGATGGGACTTGCTGCACCGCAGATTACATATATCATGCATGCTTTGAAAGAAAAAGGACTTCCGGTAGATCCTTCTGACACAACTGTCGAGGAAGCCAGAGCGGATATTCTGCATGCACTGAAAGAAATGAACTCTCCTTTACTGAAAGGAGGAGCTCTGAATGATTAGAGATATTACGATCGGACAGTATTACCCGGCAAAGTCACCGATCCATAAGCTGGATCCACGGACAAAGCTTGCCGGTACACTGATTTTTATTATATCGGTATTTTTATTTCATACTGTAGTCGGATATGCGGTAGCAACCGTATTTCTGGCAGGAATGATCCTGATTTCCACAGTTCCGGTGAAGTTTATCTTTAAGGGACTGAAAGCAATCTTTATGATCCTGCTGATCACTATGGTGTTTAATATTTTTCTGACACCGGGTGAGGCAATCGTTACTTTTGGAATCTTCAAGATCACAAAAGAAGGTGTTTCCATGGCAGTCCGCATGGCAATCCGACTGATCTATCTGGTAATCGGCTCTTCGCTTATGACACTGACGACTACTCCGAATCAGCTGACCGACGGACTGGAAAAAAGCCTTCGTCCACTGAATAAGATCCATGTCCCGGTACATGAGATTGCAATGATGATGTCGATTGCACTTCGTTTTATTCCTATTCTTCTGGAAGAAACGGACAAGATCATGAAAGCACAGATCGCGAGAGGTGCAGATTTTGAAAACGGAAATCTGATCCAGAAAGTAAAAAACATGGTGCCGCTTCTGGTGCCGCTGTTTATTTCTGCTTTCCGCCGTGCGAATGATCTTGCAATGGCGATGGAAGCACGGTGTTATCACGGGGGCGATGACCGTACCCAGATGAAACCGCTGAAATATAAGAAACGAGACCATATTGCATACCTGATCCTGTTTGCATATCTTGCAGTAGCGATCGGATTTCGCATGGCCGGTTTATAAATAAGGATGGTTCTTGCTGTAAAAGGCGGGAACCATTTTTACCATAAATGGAGGACAAGATGAAAAGAGTTGGACTTGTAGTTGCCTATGACGGAACGAATTACAGTGGATGGCAGATTCAGCCAAACGGAATCACGATTCAGGGTGTGCTTAACGATGCACTTTCTGACCTTCTTGGAGAAAAAATTGAGATCATGGGTGCAAGCCGTACCGATGCAGGCGTTCATGCACTCGGAAATGTAGCCGTTTTTGATACGAATACTCGTATTCCGGGAGAAAAGATTTCCTATGCACTCAATCAGAGACTGCCGGAAGATATCCGCATTCAGTTATCAGAAGAAGTGGAGCCGGATTTTCATCCGAGATACTGCGACAGTGAAAAAACATACGAATACCGGATACTGAACCGTAAATTTCCGGTGCCGACAGAGCGTTTGTATTCTTATTTTTATCATTACAAACTTGATATAGAAAAGATGCGGGAAGCGACCTCTTATCTGATCGGACGACATGATTTTGCAAGTTTCTGCGGAACAGGTGCGCAGGTAAAGTCCACAGTTCGTACTATTACAGGAATTGATGTGTGGAGAGACGGTGACATTGTGACGATCCGTGTAAAGGGAGAGGGATTTCTTTACAATATGGTTCGCATCATTGCCGGAACACTGATTCAGGTCGGAAACGGACAGTATCCGCCGGAACGTGTGAAAAAGATCCTCGATGCCTGCGACCGTTCTGTATCCGGACCGACCGCGCCGGCACACGGACTGACACTGATAGGAATTGAATTTTTTGACTGATGTAGATAAAAAATGTCGATTTTGATGATGTTTTACTTGACTAACAGAATGTATATATGATTAAATCAACGAGAATTAATCATATATACTATATGAGGGAGTAGTGGCGCATAGCGTGGCAAGTCAACATCCTGACCTTGCGGTCTGGCTTGTCTTAAATAACGAGACTCATGTATGGCAAAGTTACTGTAAACAGTAGCATTTTATTTGCTGTACATGGAGTCTCGTTTTTTTATGTAATAGGAAATTACTCCGTAATGTTCCTATTACATAAAAGCTCTTCTGAAATAAAGAAAGCCATCTGATCTCTCAAATAAAAACAGGAGGAGAATAATGAAAGATGCATTTATGATGTCTCGGGAAGAAATTCTTGCAAAGACCGGAACAGACAGTGAAAAAGGTCTGACACCGGAACAGGTAGAAAAATCCCGCAGCACCTATGGCACCAACTCTTTTGTGCGTCAGAACCATGAGTCTCTGGCAAAAAGAATCTGGGATGCATCCACCGAACCAATGCTGGTCATGCTGATCTTTGCTGCAATCATTACACTGGTAGTCAACATCACCCGCTATTTCACAGGTGGAGAATACAACTTCCTTGAGTGTGTCGGAATCTTTGCAGCCATTGCACTTTCGGTAGTGATTACGATCATTACAGAAGGAAAGAGTGCCAAAGCATTTGAAGCATTAAATAAAATCAACGAGGACACACTGATCAAGGTCATCCGTAACGGAGAACCACAGCTGATCACCCAGAAAGAAATTGTAGTTGGTGATATTGTCATGGTTGAGACCGGTGACAAGATCGTTGCAGATGGACGACTTCTGGAAAGCAATGAACTGACGGTTGACGAATCTGCCCTTACCGGAGAAAGTCTTCCTGTAAACAAAGACTCCGAAGCTGTCTGTCAGGAGACGACACCGGTTGCCGAGCGTGCAAATATGCTGTATTCAGGCTGTTTCGTATCTGCAGGAAACGGTCAGATGCTGGTTACAGGTGTCGGTAATAATACCGAATTTGGTCAGATAGCACAGGAACTTTCCTCAATTGAGAAAACAACGACTCCGCTTCAGGAAAAACTCGACAAGCTCGGAAAACAGATTACGGTACTCGGTACTTCGGCAGCAGCCATCGTTTTTGCCATCGAAGTGATCCAGTTTGTGATGAACGGACAGTTAAATCTGGATACTGTATCAGATGCGTTTATTACGAGTATAGTCCTGATTGTTGCGGCTGTTCCGGAAGGACTTCCGACGATCGTAGCTGTTTCACTGGCCCTGAATATTATCAAGATGTCCAGAGAAAACGCACTGGTGAAGAAGATGATCGCCTGTGAGACGATTGGGTGCGTCAATATCATTTGCTCTGATAAGACCGGTACACTTACCGAAAACAAGATGACCGTTCAGAAGATCTACACAAACGGTGAGCTGATCGAGCCGGAAGCGCTGAAAGACGAAATCCTTCTCAAAAACTATTGTATCAACAGCAATGCCAACATTTCCATGGAAAATGGAAACTGGTCTTTTATCGGAAATCCGACAGAATGTTCCTTGCTTGCAGCTGCTGCAAAAGCAGGTGTCGATTATCAGAAACTTCGCCATGAAGCAGATGTGGTACGTGTGTTTCCGTTCTCTTCACAGAACAAAGATATGAGTACCATCATCCGTGAAAACGGAAAAGACATTCTCTATGTAAAGGGAAATCCGGAAAAAATCATTTCACTCTGCAGTGGAATTTCTGATGAAGAAAAAGAAAAGAATTTCCGTCTGATGGAAGAATTTCAGAGCAAGGCGGGCCGTCTGCTTGCATTTGCACATAAAGAACTGGACGGATATCATGGAGAGGCACAGGAAGATGTAGAGCAGGATCTGATTTATGATGGATTTGTCGTAATTTCAGACCCGTTGAGTCCGGATGTTTATGAATCTATCCGCAACTGTCAGAGTGCAGGAATTGAAGTCAAAATGCTTACCGGTGACAACATCCGTACTGCAAGAGCAATTGCAAATGAACTGCATATGCTGGATGAGAATCACATCGCAGTGGAAGCTTCTGACATCGAAAAAATGACAGATGAAGAACTTAAAGAAGCACTCAAAAAGATTCAGGTTATTGCAAGAAGTACACCGCTTGTCAAGATGCGTGTAGTAAAGCTTCTGAAAGAACAGGGAAATGTCGTAGCAGTTACCGGTGACGGAATCAACGATGCACCGGCGATCAAACATGCCGATGTGGGTATTGCGATGGGAATCGCAGGAACAGATGTCACCAAAGAAGCCAGCGATATGGTGCTTCTGGATGATTCATTTTCCACGATTATCAAAGCTGTTCAGTGGGGGCGTGGAATTTATGAAAACTTCAAACGTTTCATTCAGTTCCAGCTTACTGTAAATGTCTCTTCTGTAGTCGTTGTTATCTGTTCGATACTTGCAGGATTCAGCGCACCGTTTACCGCACTGGAACTTCTGTGGATCAATATTATTATGGACGGACCGCCGGCGCTGACACTCGGACTTGAACCGATCCGACCGGATCTTCTGAAACACAAACCGACAAGAAGAAATGAAAACATTATTTCAAAGAAAATGCTGATTCGTATTTTCTTAAATGGCATTTATATTTCTGTGATCTTTATGCTTCAGCATTTCAAAAACTTCCTTGGCGCAGCACCGGAGGAAGAAGCAACTGCATTATTTACACTGTTTGTACTGTTCCAGTTGTTCAATGCATTCAACTGCCGTGAACTGGACGATACACCGATGTGCAAGAATCTTCTGAAAAACAAACTGATGCTCGGTGTATTCCTTCTGGTACTGATCCTGCAGATAATCATCACTCAGTTTGGTGCTGCTGTATTTGAAACAGTTCCTCTTTCTGTGGGAATGTGGGGAAAGATGCTCCTGACTGCTTTTACCGTTATCATTCTGAATGAAGTAGTAAAAGCAGTAAAGAGACTGTTTGGGCGTAAATAAAGATAAGTAACTATATAGCTGAGAATAAATCAGAGACACTTATATGCAATGATCGTTACTGTGCCTTTGCCGGGGTAGCGCTTCATTGAATATCTCTTAGGGAAAGCTTCGATCAGTTCCGGAAGTTTGACATAACCGTAAGTACGTGCATCGAAATCCGGCTTCGCACGTTTGATATACTGACCGGCAGAACTTACATTGACATAACCGTCATCATCCTGGTATTTGTCCCAGGCGATACGAAGAAGCTTGTGAATTCCTTTGAGTTCTTTGGCTTCTTTTGCCTTACGGCGTTCTTCGGCAGTTCCCTGTGCGTTTTGCTTTGTGCTTCCGGACTGTTTCTGAACGGCGGCAGTCTGCGTATCCGTATCTTTGCTTAAGTTTTCAAGATAGACAAATTCATCACAGGCATTGCGGAAAGGCTCCGGCGTCTTTTTCTCACCGACTCCCATAACGAAGACTCCGGATTCACGAAGTTTGATCGCGAGAGGTGTGTAGTCACTGTCACTTGCGACAATGACAAAGGCATCGTAAATGCCGCTGTGGAGAAGATCAAGCGTATCAATAACGAGTGCCATGTCTGTCGCATTTTTGCCGGCAACATAGTCAAACTGCTGTTCCGCTTTGATCGCAAGACGTTTTAATTCATTTTCCCAGTTTTTGAGAGAACCTTTGCGCCAGTTACCGTAAGCACGTTTGACGACGATGCGGCCATTTGTTGAGATTTCCTGTATAACAGATTCCAGTTTGGAAAGCTGTGTATTATCAGCATCTATCAGCATTGCAATATTTTTGAGATTTTTCATAAAAATAAGTCTCCTCGTAATATGTAAACATTATTAATAAAACTATATCATTTTCTGAAATCTTTTTCCAGATGGATTCCGTGAAATCTGGATTTATTCACAGAAATGTGGTAAGATCGAGGGAATACAGACAGGGGGAATCTATATGATTACATTTTTGGCATCCCTTTTTATTAAGGATCGCCGCAATTACAATTCGCCGGAAGTCCGGCAGGCATATGGCATTTTAAGTGGTGCAGTCGGAATTGGACTGAATATTCTGCTTTTTTTGGGCAAATGGATTGCAGGAACGGTGAGTGGTTCTATTGCTATTACGGCAGATGCGTTTAACAACCTGTCGGATGCGGGTTCTTCGATCATTACGTTAATCGGTTTTCGGCTTTCCGGACAGGAGCCTGATCCGGAGCATCCATTCGGACATGGCAGGATGGAATATATTTCCGGACTTCTGGTATCGGTAGCAATACTTGTCATGGGATTCGAACTCATCTGGTCATCACTTGGTAAACTGCGTTCCCCGGAACCGATTGAGAGCAGTGCACTGGTATGTGTGATTCTGATCGCATCCATTCTTGTGAAAGTATATATGTTTTTTTATAATCGTTCACTGAGTAAAAAACTGGATAGTGCAGCAATGAAAGCAACATCTGTTGACAGTTTGAGCGACACTGTGGCAACGACACTTGTTCTGATCGCCACACTGATCAGCAAATATACGGGACTGCTTCTTGATGGCTGGTTCGGAATCCTGGTAGGATGCTTTATTCTTTATACAGGTGGTTCTACACTGAAAGAAACCATTGACCTTCTTATCGGACAGCCGCCGAAGCAGGAATTTATCGATGAAATCCGTGAAATTGTTCTGGGACATTCGATGGTTCATGGTGTACATGATCTGATCGTTCATGATTATGGTCCTGGACGTGTGATGATCTCACTTCACGCAGAAGTGGATGTGAACGGAAATATTCAGGATATTCACGAACAGATCGATCATATTGAACATGAACTGCAGGAAAAACTGCATTGTTCCGCAACGATCCATATGGATCCGATCGTGACAGATGATGAGGAAGTCCTTGCGGTGAAGGCAAAAGTAGAAGAGATGGTACATTTTCTGGATGAATCCTTCAGTATGCATGACTTCCGCATGGTAAAAGGTTCGACCAGAACAAATCTGATCTTTGATGTGGAGGTTCCGAGAAAAACTTCCTATACAGACAACGAGATTGTGAACTGGCTGAAAGAGCGGATACACGAACTGCCGGGAAGCAAGTATTTCGCGGTGATACAGATCGATCATGAATACTATTGAGTAAAGAAATTGACAGATAAAAATAATTTGGTATAATTAAATAATCGAGACGTTATTTAGTGCGCTAATACGGGAAACCGCACCTTGAAAGGAAACGACAGAGAACTTCGAAGAGGAAGATGGTTGTTGTTTCCTTTTTTGTTGCACGTGTATAGTGGAAGTGCCGGTAACATGTCCGCTGATTTTATCAGGGCTCGAACGAGAGAGGAGAAAAGGAGAAACTAAATGGAAACAAAAGAAAAAAACACTGCAACACCGTATGACCTTGACGGAAAGCCACCGCTGAAACTTGCGATTCCGCTTGGATTACAGCATGTCCTGGCAATGTTTGTCGGCAACCTGACACCGCTGCTGATCATTACAGGAGTCTGTGGTATTGAATCAGGAAGTGCCCTGCAGGTAGCACTTTTGCAGAATGCCATGCTGGTAGCAGGTATCGTTACATTGATTCAGATCTATACGATCGGACCGGTTGGCGGTAAACTTCCAATCGTTATGGGAACAAGTTCCGGATTTATCGGTGTCTGCAGAAGTGTGGCAGTTACAATGGGAAGCGGAGTTGCCGGTTATGGAGCAATTCTGGCAGCCAGTTTTATCGGTGGTCTGTTTGAAACTGTACTTGGAGGTTTCTTAAAGCCACTGCGTAAATTTTTCCCTGCAGTTGTAACGGGTACAGTTGTACTGTCTATCGGACTTTCACTGATTTCTGTCGGAATCGGTTCTTTCGGCGGTGGAAGTACAGCACCGGATTATGGTTCCCTCGAAAATCTTTTTGTAGGTACTGTAGTTCTGATTGTAATCATAGCACTGAAACATGGCACAAAAGGATTCACCAGTTTTTCATCGATTTTGCTGGGTATTATTGTAGGGTATATTCTTGTATCCATCATGGCAATGGTGTTGCCGACTACTTTTACATACACCGATGAAACAGGTGCCGTCGTTGAAGCAACAAAGTCCTGGGTAGTCAACTGGAGTAAGGTGGCAGACGCATCCTGGTTTGCAATTCCGAAGATCATGCCGGTCAAATGGGTATTTGATGCAAAAGCAATTGTTCCGATCTGTATCATGTTTGTCGTTACCGCTGTTGAAACAGTTGGTGATATTTCCGGTATTACAGAAGGCGGTCTTGGACGTGAGGCTACTGACAAAGAGCTTTCCGGTGGTGTTATGTGTGATGGTCTCGGATCTTCTTTTGCGGCACTGCTTGGTGTTCTTCCGAATACTTCTTTTAGCCAGAACGTTGGTCTGGTTGCCATGAATAAGGTCGTGAACCGTTATTCAATCGGAATCGGCGGTATTTTCCTGATCGCATGTGGTCTGTTTCCGAAGCTTGCCGCTCTGATTTCCATTATGCCGCAGAGTGTACTGGGCGGCGCAGCGGTTATGATGTTCTCATCAATCGTAATCAGTGGTATTCAGCTTATCACAAAATGGCCACTGTCTCCGAGAAATGTGACGATTGTGTCTGTTGCACTTGGTGTTGGCTATGGACTTGGCTCCAACTCAGCTGTACTTGCACAGCTTCCGGAAAGTATTAATCTGATCTTTGGTGGTTCAGGTATCGTGCCGGCGGCATTGTTCGCGATCATTCTGAATATCATCCTTCCGAAAGATGAAAAGACGGAAGTGGAGCTGGCAGAAGAGATACTGGCAAATGAAAAAGCAAAAGAGAAAAAGTAAATAAAAGAGAGTAGTTTATGAGAACGGGCAGGGATGAGTGTGAAAACTTGTGCCTGCCTTTTATATACAGAAAGTCTCGCAAGGTTTCCTGTATGGCTTTTGTATATAATTTGGCAGGGAAAGGTTTTCAGACATCCCTGGCAGTTGAATCAAAAATAGTATAATAAAACACCACTGACCGGTGGTGTTAAAAAAGCTATATTTGCTAAACCAAAGAATTATTGGTGGGTGTGCCCCTTCCCACATTTCTTTTGACCCATAGGGTGTGTAGCAGCACAATCTCTACTTCAATAATTCTTTGGGTAAAGCCTTTATATTTTATGTATACTATATCGCATTTATTCTTTTTTGTAAAGTAAGCGGTTCTTTTCTATAAGTTTCTTTAAGTTTTTATCTCGTATTCTGTAGAATGTCATTACAGAATTTTTTAGATTGTTATCATCTGTTTCCAAAACGACACGGACAACAACATTAAGATTGGTCTCAGGAAGTTTTTTTACCATAAAAACAGTTCCGCAGTGTTTTAAATCTTTTATAATCAGATCGGGAGATATAACACTTTCACGCCCGTATTTTTCAAATAAATTATAATCTTCTGGATGACGTTCTTTGATATGAGAGATGCGTTCGTTTGTCACAATGATTTCATCAGTCTGGATCTTTACGAATTCTTTTGTAAGAACTTGTATATCTATATTTCCAAGGCTTTGTATTTCTGTCATTATGTGATCCTTTTCTCAGAATTATGTCCTTTCTGCGTTATTCTATTATTAATGATAACATAAAAAATGAATTCTTGCATGGCTTATGTATATAATTTGGCAGGGGAATGTTTCTCAGACATCCCTGGCAGTTGAATCAAAAGGGGCAGTGAGAGCGGTGGCGCGTACGCTGATTTGTGGTCAGATTCCACGAAATTTCATGTGAATCAGTCCGACGGCGTCAGCGAGTACCCATCCGATTGGAATTGCCATCCAGATACCAATCTCACCGATATAGTTGGAGAGGAGATAGGCGAGGGCAACGCGTGTTCCCAGGGATATCACGGTCAGGACAACGGACATGCCGGGTTTTTTGACTGCGCGGTAATATCCGTACAGAAGGAAAAGGCATCCTATTCCGCAGTAAAAAGATCCCTCTACGCGGAGATACTGTACACCACAGGTGATGACGATTCTGGAAACATACTGTGCGATGACAGTTGCAAATGCTGCACCGCGGATGCTAATGTATACAATTTTAAAATATCAACAAATTTGAAAGCAAAAAAAAATGATATTTGGTTAATCTGTTTCTGTACTCAGTGCTATACTTCTAACCGTAAAAAGTAAACAGAACTTAACAAAACCTCCTTTCACAAAACAAAGTTGAAGGCTGCTAAGCATCAGA
>OGQQ01001779.1_pt1 | contig 15713 bp, 11 predicted proteins | sample 1553281 | NCBI WGS metagenome assembly OGQQ01 (sample SAMEA2579937, study PRJEB22360) | human gut metagenome | biome: human gut; feature: human-associated habitat; material: faeces | place: Denmark | collected 2008/2010 | reverse complement strand
CTTTCAATAACTTCACACATATTTTGTTTCCATAAAACAGATTTCTCTGCCTGACCACACACTTCGTATAAATCAGCTACTCTGCTGCCCGGTTTCGCCCCATGTGCAAACTTACAATGGTAAAATTCGAAATTAATTTCGTTTTCCTTTTCTTTTATTGCTACAATATCTGCAATTTCTCCCGCATTATCATCATCGAATATTATCTCATAACTTTGATCACTCAAGAGTTTATGAATTGTAAAATATTGTACTGAATCTTTCTCCTTTATAATTCCTTGTGATTCTTTACTTATATCCACTTTGTCCCATGTCCATATAACTAATTGATCCTCCGAAAATTTAAAGTTAGTGGTGTTTTCCAAGCTTACATAAAGATTGCCCTGCAGTGACGATTGATCAACAAACTTGATTTCAGGCGGATTCTCTTTAAAAAAATCCACTAAATTATATGTCCTATTTCTCATACGTAATTCAAAATATGTACCATTAATGTTTGAAATAGACCATCCGTCATTATTTATAATGAGTTCAAATTCTCCTCTATACTCTTCATTTTGCACATAAAATTTTAAATTCTCCATATCATCTACCTGTATAAGACCAATCTCAGTTTCATATATTGGCATAGATGTGTATGGTGTTTGCAAATATATACTGTTTTCATTGCATAAATCCAAATCATTAGGCCAATCTATTCTATAAGCCTGTTTATGTGGTCTTTCTTTAATGATTACGGGAATCAGGACCCCTTTTAGTATATCGACTGTATGAATATTAGGATTAATAATTTTTTCATAATTTAAAACGCACCATTCCTTCCAATTATCTATTGTTTCAACCAACCTCCCCCAAACTGTTCCTTTATATGAACAACCGATACTTGTTTTACCCTCACCATTATACCCCATACCAAAAATATTAGATTTATAACAATTTCCTTTTTGAGATTCTGATATTGCCTCTGCAATATCAATCCCTGTAAACATTTTATATCGTATTGGCCCATCAATAGCTGAATTCAATCCTAAGTTTGCCACCATAAGCCGATTAATTCCATATAAACATTTAAAAATACTTTCACCCGAGATTCTTTGAACTTTCGCAAATAATGTTTCTGCAAATTTATTTAAAATTGATTTATTTGTCGAATTTAAAAAAACAACTTGTTTTTCTTTATTCCAATATGCAATATGCAAATTCCAGTTTAAATTGTTAATCTCTCTATAATTTGCCCAATCAATTTTGCTTTCTTCTGGTTCAATAACAATAAATATATTTTCTTCCTCATTAATATAATATTTGCATAAATCTTCATCAAATAACTGTCTCCAATTTTCCCAATTCCAGTTTTCGTCATCCGTCTTATATGCAACCATACTAAGTGCTGGTCGTAATTGTTTTATATTTATAGACTCAATCCCACTTCCTTTAAATCCATTTGCTAATTTTTGCAACGAAATCTCTTTACCAATAATTTCTTCTGATAATTCACTTAATAAAGTATTCCAATCCGAATCCTGAGAATATAATTCAGCTAATGCATCTTGAATATCCTCATTAGCCAAATTTGTAATAATTGTTGCATCTCCTAGTCCTGCTTTACTGCGTGTAAAACGTCCGATAAATTGTAACGTAATTGGCAATGATTTGTACCTGTCATGTATTGCAGCAATCTTAAGATTTGGCACATCTATACCTTCTCCAAACATATCAACACACACTACAATTTTCGATCTTCCTGTTTTTAAAGCTTCCATATTTTCTTTCTTTTCTGTCGCAGTCATTTCACTAATTATTATTACAGGATTATATTGAGCAAAATAATGCATATATATGTTTTCAAATAACTGTTTCGCTCTTTGCATTGACTTACTTCGAACTAAAATAATATGATTAAATCCCTTTTCTAAATCTAGTTGTAATTGACTCACTGCAGCTTGAGCAATAGCATAATCACCTTTTTCTTCATCATATTCAATAATAGGTTTAAAATTAATCTTTTGAAAATATCCCTGTTCCTGCGCCATAGACAATGGAAAATTATAAATTATATCTCCATCCAACTTTTTACCATCGTTCCTAAAAGGAGTTGCTGTAAACTGCAATATTTTTTTACCTTTAAAATAACTTTTAATCTGATTCCATCTATTTGCCTCAATATGATGTGCCTCATCTACGATAAGAACATCACACTTGGAACTCAGCATATCTATATATTCTATATCAAATCTACTTACTAACTTTGCAGTAGAAACAATGATATTAGCAGAATCTAGCAGTTCCTCAAACTCATCTTTTGCTTTAGGCGTCGATCTTAAACATAACACATTAGGATATTTTGCTTTTTGATCAATTACTCCAATCTCCTTTAATATTCCCCATTGAACACAATTTACTACAGTCTGCTTCCTCAACAGATCCGTAGGCACCAATATAAATGCTCTTTTGCATTGCTCCGCAGCAATGGTAATCATCATGGTTTCAGTTTTACCCGTACCTGTTGGCATAACTACTGTAGCGGCTTCTTTACTAACAATCCAATGTGCACGAATAGCAAACACCGCCCCTAATTGTGCTTGACGTAAACCTTTTATATTTTTCGTCCTGTCTTCAGTTATATAATGAACTTGATTATCCCATGATTTTCTTATTTCTTCACAACTATAAATTTTCCCTTTTTCAGTCTCGTAACACAATAAATAATTTTTTCCATATGTTTTCTTAACAATTGCCATATTTAATGTTCTCCTGTACACTATGGATTTCTACATCTATCTCCGATATCTTTTACTAACATTTTATCATATTACAACCGAATATTTTTAATAATTTTATCACGATTAATTTTTCCACACTAATTGGTTCACTCGTAAAATTGAACTGTCCGCTCGTTAATAACCAAGGATATATAAAACATATACATATCATAATGATCTCCTGTTCTGGCGTTCCAAGAGGCTCTTCCGTTTGAGTTCTTCACAATTTCCAAATAGATGTATCTTCCCCAATTCATTTTCTCTAATTATTCACTACACCATTTACTACACCATTTTCGCAAAAAATGACGATTTTTGACGTCTCCAGACAAAAAGTAAGAACCCGCAAAAACCTTGTAAAATAAGGCTTTACGGGCTCTGACACCACAGGACAAAACCACCCCAAACGAGCCAAGAGGCGAGTACTAATCCCCCACTAGCCTTTTCCCCCGTTATGCGCTATGATGATATCAGCTAAATCTTCCAAGAAAGGACTGAATACTATGAGCAAAAAAGTTGTCATTATCGGCCTCGGCCATCTGGGTGCCCACGTCTCCCAGATGCTGGCCCTTCGGGGAATCGCCGACGAGATTGTTGGCATCGACTATAACAAGAGAAAGGAATGGGGCGAGATCCAGGATCTCTCAGATATGCTGCCTTATCTGGGCACACAGACTAAGATTCGAAGCGGAAGCTATGAGGATCTTGCAGACGCAGATATCGCGGTGCTGACCGCCTGCGGAAAGATCTGCGATGAAGACCGGCTGCAGGAGCTCTCCGGATCCATCGCAGTGATCGACCAGATCCTGCCCGAGGTGCAGAAAAATCATTTCCACGGGACGATGGTGGTCCTGACCAATCCCTGTGATCTGATCGCATATTATGTCAATCAGAAGATCGATGCAGACGTGATCGGTACAGGAACTGCCCTCGACTCCGCAAGACTTAGAAGCCGCGTGGCCGCCGCGCTGAATCTTGCCCCCTCTGATATCCAGGGATACTGCATCGGCGAGCACGGCGACAGCCAGACCATCTTGTGGTCACAGACCCGGGCAGGCGGTGTCCTTGCGGACAAGCTCTTAACCCCAGAGCAGATGCTCCAGATCGAACAGGACACCATCTCCGCAGGATGTGAGATCGCCCTTCACAAGGGAAGCACAGAATTTGGGATCGGCATGGCCGCCTGCGAGATCATCCAGGCCATCTTAGGCGACGAGCACCGGATCCTTCCCTGCTCGGTGGACCCAAAGGGCGTCTACGGACAGAGTGGCCTGTTTACCAGCGTTCCCTGCATCATCTCCCGAAAAGGCGCCGTTCCGCTAAAGGAATTGGATCTGACTCCCGACGAACTGGCAAAATTTACGGCAAGCTGCGACATGTTAAAAGACATGATCCAAAAAATGTCTTAATCCAGGGGCAGCCGATAGGTGACAAAATTCTCCATCGGCTGTCCTCCGTTATTCTGGTAAAATTTCATAGAAGGCGTGTTCCAGTCCAGGCACAGCCATTCCATCCTGGCTCCGCCCATTCGTATGGTTTCTTTTTTCAGTTCTTCAAACAAGGCCTTCCCATATCCTTTTCCTCTGTATTCTTCCAGCACGATCAGTGCGTCGATAAAGATACCGGAACGCCCCAGATATCCCGAAAAATTCCGGAAGAACAAGGCACAGCCCACTTCCCGGCCTTCTGCCATGACAAACAGCGCCCGCGCTCCGTTCTCCTTTCCAAGCTCTTCTGCCAGCATCGCGGCCGTCGAGACTAGATGCTCTTCCGCCTTCTCATATTCCGACAGTCTTTTTAAAAATTCCAGCACCAGGCCGGCATCCTTTTCTTCTGCATAACGAAACGTCATTTTCTTCTCCTCCTGTTTTTGATACCTCCACATTAACAAATTTCATCTATATTGGCAATTAATTATCTGAATTCTCTTTATTATCGTTAAATATTTAATATATTTGTTGTTTTTTATTCTGTTGTATTTACTATTTTGTTATGATAAAATAAGTAAACAATATATTTTGATTATCATTTTCAAAGAAGGGAGAGATGCTAATGAAAGGTTACGCAATGTTAAAGATCGGTGAATCTGGCTGGATTGAAAAGCCAAAACCGGAATTCGGTCCTCTGGACGCCATCTGTAAACCACTGGCTGTCGCAATCTGTACCTCTGACGTCCATACCCTGTGGGAGGGAGCCATCGGCGAGCGCCACAACATGATCCTGGGGCATGAGTGCTGTGCCGAGGTTGTAGAAGTTGGTTCTCTGGTCAAAGACTTTAAGCTGGGAGACCGTGTACTGGTACCGGCTATCACACCGGACTGGAACTCCCTGGAAGCACAGGCAGGATATTCCATGCACTCCGGCGGTATGCTGGCAGGCTGGAAATTCTCCAACTTTAAGGACGGCGTATTCTCCGAATATTTCCATGTCAACGACGCAGACGGAAACCTGGCGCTGCTCCCCGAAAATATTACTCCTGTGGACGCATGCATACTTTCCGACATGGTTCCTACAGGATTCCACGGCGTAGAGCTCGCCGACGTCCAGTTCGGCGACACTGTACTGGTGATCGGAATCGGCCCGGTTGGCCTGATGGCTGTAGCCGGTGCAAACTTGCGCGGAGCCTCCAGGATCATCGCAGTAGGCACCCGTCCGGCCTGCGTAGAGGCAGCGAAGGGCTATGGAGCCGTTGACTTCATCAGCTATAAAGATGGAACCATCGAGGACCAGGTTCTTGCTATGACCGATGGGAAAGGCGTGGATAAGGTAGTGGTAGCCGGAGGCGGCTGCGAGACCTTTGAATCCGCTGTCAAAGCGCTGAAGCCCGGCGGCAAGATCGGCAATGTCAACTACCTGGGAAGCGGAACCTACGTCAACATTCCGCGGGCAGAATGGGGCGTTGGCATGGGCCACAAGCAGATCAACGGCGGCCTGATGCCCGGCGGACGTCTGCGCATGGAAAAGCTTGGCTCCCTGGTATCCGCAGGCAGGTTAGACGTTCATCCTCTGGTATCCCATGTTTTTGACGGATGGGATCACTTGGAAGAAGCTCTGTTTATGATGAGAGACAAACCAAAGGATCTGATCAAACCAGTGGTAAATCTGGAATAACAGGTAAAGAGAGGGCTCCCGATGAAAATATTGATTATCTCCGGTTTCCTGGGTGCAGGAAAAACCACTTTTATTAAAGAAATGTCCCGGAAAATACAGCGGGATTTTGTGGTCATGGAAAATGAATACGGCGAGACCAACATGGACAGCGCCTTCCTGAAAGGGCAGGAAAACTTAAATATCTGGGAATTGACAGAAGGATGTATCTGCTGCTCCACAAAGTCGGACTTCGCCTCTTCCATCCTGACCATAGCTAACACCCTGGACCCGGAATATCTGATCGTGGAGCCCACCGGCGTAGGCGTTCTTAGCAACGTCATCCGCAATATTCAGCAGATTGAATATGAACGGATCACATTACTCCGTCCGATCACTATCGTGGATGCAGACTGCTTCCACCGCTGCATGAACGACTACCCGGATATCTATATCGACCAGCTGCGGTCCGCAGGCACCATCGTCATCTCGAAACGCAGCTTTATTTCCAAGGAAGAAGAAAACCAGTTTGTAAGTCAGCTGAAAGATCTGGCTCCCGGCGCAAAAGTTCAGGCAGAGCATTATTCACACCAGGACATATCCTGGTGGAAGGGTCTCCTGGAAAGGGATCTGAAAGGAAATGTACTGGAAGCCGCAGATCAGACCGCGCCGGATCTGGAAACCTTCGCACTGAAAGATACCTCCTTCTCCGGCGGCACAGATCTTCTGTGCTTTCTGGAGGATCTGGTCCGCGGAGAATTTGGCAGTATCTGCCGCGCAAAAGGAATCGTAAATTCCGACTGCCTTGCAGTCCGCTTTGACGTAGTCGATACCGCCTACAGCATCACAGGTTTTGACGGCGAGGACACTTCTCAAGGCGTGTTTATCGGCAGAAATATAAAAAGGAATACACTGCGGAAGCGTCTGCTCCCACAGTATATTCCCGGTTCTTCCTTACGTCTTCCCAAACGCGGCACAGACAGGCTCTCTACTGCCCGGCCAGCGAATACACCCACATTGCTTTGATCTGGCCCTGGATCTCGGCGTAGCTCCAGGTACGCGCGCTGTTTTCTTCACTAAACGGATCATTGATCCTGATCTGGCCGTTTTCATAGCCGGTCATGACAATAAAGTGACCGTTCTGGGTAAAATATCCCGGCCCCATGCTGCAGATCACCGGATGTCCGGCCGAAAGCTCTGCCGCCAGCTGCTGCTCTGTCAGGAAACCACTGTAACAGGACAGCCCCCAATTGGCTCCGGCCTCCTGCATGAACGCCCAATAGGTATTGTTCTCTTCATCCACATAGCTGTTTTCTGTCCCGTAAGCCGCTACCTTGGCTGGTGTGATCGTCGGATCATGGTTAAGCCCGGCGGCCACCATGGCCATACATGTGGGCCCGCAGCCACTGACTGCCACCACGCTGGTTCCATATGGCGCATAGCCCCAGCGTTCATCCCACTGGATCAGCAGCGGGATCTGTCCTTCTACATAATCATCTCCGATATCTTCTGCATAGATCTGTCCCTGCTTTTCTCCATAAGCCTCCACATAATCCACCGTGGCCGGATTCTTGTCCAGAAGCTCTATAACGCCCTTGGGATATCCCTGAACAGTCGCCTGGATCCTCACCTGCTCCAGATGCTCCTCCGGGGTCTCCACCGAGAGCCCCGCCTCCTGCCTTGCCTGCTCCCAAAGCTCTTTCTGCTGCTTCGTTTGTGTGATGGCCACTGCTTCTTTTTCCTGATTCCCGCCGAGAAAATGATAGCCCAGAATTCCGATGCACAAAACCAACGCCAGTCCGATCATTACCCAATATCGCCGCACCTGCTGTTTTCTTTTGGATGGATTCTTCTGTCCTGTCAATATCATCCGCCGTTCACCCTTCCCTTTTCTGGCGTATTTCTATAGTATCATTGTATAACCGTGCACGTTTCAACACGTTCTTCGATGTCCAAACTCAATTTACTTCTATTTTTCTTTTTCTATTTTAGGCAAATTATTTAAACTCACATTTTCCAATGTCTGTAGCTGCTGTACCGCCAATTGTCGAAGCAATTTCATCCTCTCTTTCTGATTCTTACACTGATTTATTAAAACGGCATTATAGCTTTCTAAATTTGCCAGTACCAGTAACTGATCCAATGTTGCTAAATCCCGCATATTCCCTTTAACAGTCGGATTTTCATCTTTCCATTGCTTAGCCGTCTTTCCAAACAAAACAACATTCAGCATATCTGCTTCATTCGCATAGGTATATGCCACCTGTGCAGGCGTCAATTCTGGTGGAATTAGATTCTCTTTAATTGCATCTGTATGTATCCTGTAATTCAATTTTGAAATCTCTCTATTCAAATTCCAATTCAAAGACAATCGACTGTTTTCATCTATCTTCAACCGCCTATAGTCTTTCATAATATACAACTGGAACTCTGGAGAAATCCATGTCGCAAAAGACATGGCAATATCGCTATGAGCGTATGTTCCTCCATAGCGTCCTGCTTTTGAGACAATACCGATAGCATTCATCTGCGTAATCCATTTTGTCGGTGTCATAACAAAACGATTTAATCCAGCCTCATTTTTAACCGCCTCGAATTGCACACGGTTAAAATCTGGATTATGCAATTCTTCCCAAACGCCTAAAAACTCAATCGTATTTCTATTTCGCATCCAGTTTTGAATCACAAATCGCGGGTCGTCCTCATTTCGATACTTTGCGATATCTGTTAATGAAATAAATTCATTTTCAAAATTTGTAGTATAGATTCCTATGTCAATACCTTTTGCATGGATAGTCTCCTTAACAATTTTCGCCATAGCTATTCTCCTCTTCCCACATTTCCCGATATTCTGCAATATAACTCTTAATGCAACTAGGATATATATACAAATACTTTCTGCACACTCATTTATATAATCCCAGTAATTTCTCATCACAAGCAAAATCCAGTAAATAATCAAGCAAATGTGACAATTCATCTTCTTACACGGTTCTGCTACATATATCTTCAACCAATGGCAAATAAACCCCATAGACTTTCTGATGTAATTGGACTATCTGCTCTGCAATCTTGTAAATATTTTCATCCATTTAGATTACCTCAAAAGACTTAAGCGCCTCCATTATCGCTTCCGCCTTTTACTGTACCATTTTATATGTAATTTTCGGTTTAGGCTGATATTTCTTCGCCCGTTCTGCAATCGCATCCGACGATATCTTATCGTCTCCTTCTCCAAATTCTACCTTTACCTTATTAACACTGTCTGAGGATTTGTGGGATAAAAGTACTTCTGTTTCAACAGTATTTTATCCAAAATATTTTTGCATTAAGCTATCAAAAAGTGTTTGTGTTTTTTCCAGTGACTTCTGAATGGTAAATTTTGATTTGTCGACCTGTTCGGCAAATGAAACAAATTCATTTTGAAGTTCAATTGGCGGAATGATCAGGAGTCTCTGTTTTAACGAATTAAACTCAATATTGTCTGCAGTAACTGCTCTTACTCCTGCCAGAATCTTTTTCTCTTGCATTTTAAATTGCGTAGCCATAAAACGAGTAATAATTCTATCGCCTGGAACAAAGGCTTTAATATCCTGGTTCACTGTCAATGGAACTGCATTAATAGCAACTGGTAATGAATGCTTAAGTATTCCGCTTCGAATAACCATAATAACTGAATTAACCGGAACCATTCTTGCAGCACTATTCTCTACACCAAGTTTATTGATTCTAATTTGACTATCATATAAAACATCCGCCTTCATGTCTTTAGAAGATACCCACGGGATATCTCCACCCTCATAGTATTCAGGGTGTGCTTTTGATGGTGTACCACCACCTAAGATCTCTTGACAAACAGATTCAACACTCGCTGTTTCCCAGTCTTTATTATTGTTAGTGGCATCCCCAAACATCTCCACAAATCGAGCTTTAATCAATTTGTCTATGGTAGATAATTCTTCTTTTCTGTTTTTTATAACATCGGATACTTTATCAAGAATTTGAACGATTTCTTTCTGCTTATTGTTATCTGGATAATTAATTTGTATATTCTTTAACCATTTAAAATGTCTGTTATATCCTGTATCGGGGATTTTTGCACTTTTTAATGCGTAATACAAATATTTATAATTTGCATTACTATCTTTACTACGAAGGAGCTTAATTCCATCGGCTCCAAGAAAAAATGGCGTATCTACATATTTTATGGTCCTCGTATGATCACCAAAAACAATCGCGGGCAATTCCTCAAATGCCCCTTCTTCTCGATCCGTGTATCCCGCTATTTGAGACTGTCCTTGATCAATAATAATATATTTGCCTTGTTTATTATACTCCGATGTTTTAACCTTAACTCCATACTTTGTTTTGTCGGTGAATATTTCATCGAAAGTTTTCATCTCTTCCACTCCACAAATTATTATTTCACTTTTAGATTGCAACCGCAAATTTTACAGTCACATTTTCAGCAGCAGTTGTTCGGAATTTCCGAACAACTGACTTTTCTTCCAGTTCTCCTTCCTCAAATATATGCTTAATATGCTCACTTACATTTGATTTGCTGGTTTGATAAAGTTCGCATAATTGCGCTTGAGTAAGCCAAACCGTTTCATCTTCGAATTTGACATCAATTTGGGTATTTCCATCTTCTGTTTGATATATGATTATCTCGCTTTGTGAAATGTTGTATATTCCTTCCTTGTCATTCATTTTCTCTACCTCACGGTCTTTCCTTCAACATTTCTTCCAGCTCTTTTAAATTAATTTGTATCTCTGATTCCAATTTATTGATCTCTTCCAATATTTCTTCTGTCGGAGGATATTCTACAGGCACATATTCAATTTCCTTATATTTGTTTATGGAAAGGTCATAATCGTTTTTAATTATTTCATCCTTTGATACGAAAAATGATTTTTCTGTACGAGCTCTGTCCGCCTCTTTTTCCAGATTATGAAATCTTTCTATTATATCCGGAATGTCATTTCCCTTAATTGGATTCCGTTTATCGTCCAAGCTGTACCCATCAGCTTCCATATCATAGAACCACACTTTGTCTGTACCGCCATGTCCGGTTTTGGTGAAAATAAGTATTCCCGTTGAGACTCCGGCATAAGGTTTAAAAACCCCGGAAGGCATTGAAATGACCGCTTCCAATCGATTTTCTTCTATGAGCTGCCTACGAATATCTTTATGTGCCTTTGATGAGCCAAAAAGCACTCCATCTGGGACAATACATGCACACCGTCCGCCGATTGTAAGCATTCTAAGGAACAATGCCAAAAATAGCAGTTCCGTTTTCTTTGTCTTACATACCTTTAGCAAATTAGGAGTCACTGATTCATAATCCAGACTGCCTTTAAACGGAGGATTGGCCAGTATCAACGAAAACTTGTCCTGATCTGAGTTCTGATCAGATAAACTGTCCCTGTATTCAATATACGGATTTTCTATGCCATGAGTCATCATATTCATGGCGCCTATACGAAGCATAGTCCTATCCATATCATAGCCATAGAACATGCTGTTCATATAATGGTCTTTTTTATTTTTGTCAAAGAAAATCTCCTCTTTGTATTTTTCTTTCAAATATGTACCGGCTGAAACAAGAAATCCGGAAGTTCCGCAAGCCGGATCGCATATTATGTCGTCTGGCTTGGGATCCATAAGTTCAACCATCATGCGTATTATATGTCTCGGCGTTCTGAATTGGCCGTTTCTTCCGGCAGTAGCTATTTTAGACAAAAGATATTCATAAACATCTCCCCTTATGTCTACATCTTTTTTATCTGCCATTATTCTATATATCTCATCAAGCGAATCAACAACTTTTGATAAGACCAGCGGTGTAGGCAATTTAAATATCGCATCATCCATGTACTTGGAATAAGCGCTGTTTTTATCTCCATGAAGATTTTTTATGAAAGGGAAGACCCATTCCTGCATGGTGCTATACATCTTTTCTGCAGGAAAATCGTGAAAAACCGACCATTTAAGTTGATTTCCGTCTATGGTTCTTTCTCCGATTTCTACTTGGTCAGAAAAAATGCTTTTATACGGTAGCCCCAGCATGGCGCTTTCTTTGGCTCTTATGTTGTCCACATCATCCAGGTCTCGTATGAACATTAGATATGTGATTTGTTCGATTACTTCAAGAGGATTCGTCAGCCCGCCTGAAGCAAAAATATCCCACAAACTATCAATTTTATTTTTAAGTTCGCCTGTTATCATTTACTTACCTCACTGTTCCAAACATAGGAAGTATATCTTCCCCCGCCTATCTTTGTAATTTTATCACTTCTCTGAAGTTGTACCAATGTCCTCTCTATAGTCGTTATGCTCACATCAGGACAAAGTTTTATCAATTCGGATTTAGTTATCTCCCCCTTTTTCTTTTTAATAGCTTTTTCAACCTTGTCAGGTTTTGACATATCTTCTTTCATAAAGCTCTTGATTTGGTCGGAGAGTTGTCTGCATGCATAAAGAATAATATCCAGCGTATAATCTACAAATGGCTTATAATCTTTTCTTCCTTCGATCCTGCATTCTATACTCTGCTGCATCGCTTCACAATATCCGTCTTGATTCATTTTCATTATTTCATCTATACTTATATATTTACCAACTGTATATCCCTCTTTATATAGCAGTAACATCAGCAGCAGTCTACTTATTCTGCCATTTCCGTGGCTAAAAGGATGAATACTTAGAAAATCAAGAATAAAAATAGGTATTGCAATCAGCGGGTCAATTCCTTGTTTTACAGCACTTTCGTAAAAAGAACATAATCTTTCTAATGATTCTGCGATTTTTTTTGATGGCACACTATATGATCCAATTATTTTCTCAAATACATCATTTGTCTCCATCCCATCATCAGAAGTTCTATAATCCCCGCCATGTTCTCCGCCTATATATTTATATAAATTCTGATGAAGCTGCAGAAAAGTAAGCGGCGTAATAAAAATATGTTCAAAATTCACGCTGATGCTGTTTAGTGCATCTCTATATCCAGCTATTTCTTCTTCGTCCCGCGAACTTGGCCTAGTCTTATCCATCACAAGTTTTTTCATTCGGTCATCTGATGTTAATACTCCAGCCATGCTATTGGAACTGTGCACACTCTGTATTTTGGTTATATCTGTCAATTCTGCAAAAGCATCCGGGTGCATAGCAAAGAAGATTGAATGTTCGCCTTTATACTCATGTATTTCGGTCAATTTATTTACAATGCTTCGTGTCAAAAGGCTTTCCCAGCCCATTTCTTCATAACTTCTCATATTTGAAATATACTAAAAAAGGATATGAATGTCAATACAATTCCGTCTTTTTTTATTTTTTGACTGAATTAATTGTTTCAGGATGCCTTTACATCGCACATATGCCACAGCAATATGGTATTAAGGCAATGTTTCAGCTCTTTCTTTTTTTCTTTCGTGGTATTAGATAGTATGATATTATCGATAATGATCCAAATACCTACGATCAATAGTGCCATAGAAATAATAAGTCCCAAAATAGTAGCTAATTCCTCAAAAGACGATATATGTATAAAACCGCCCACAACTGCTATCGCCAAAGTACCCATGCCGGATAGTATTTTTAATAAACGAGCTGCTTTACTCTTCATATTGATGCTGTCATCTATCATTTTAATGAGTAGCATTACCTGATCCTCATTAAAAATCTCCTAATGTTGCCTTAAAATATTCATTAACTCTCGTGCGATATTTTTTTCTTTTTCGACAGCCTCTTTTTTCCATTCTTTTGTTTCGCACTTTTCCCCTATGCCCAAGCATATAGCGCTTGATACTGCTATTGCAAGACTAATTATCCTTCCAATTTCATATCCTATCAACTGACAAATAATCATCCCTAAGCCCGAAGCTATAATAACACAATAGAAAATTTTACTGCTTATTCTTTCAAACTTGCTTTCTTCCCGTTTTTTTGAATATTCCTTTTCTACATTATTTTTGATTGCGAAATAATCTTCTAGCATATTTTCTATCATTTTCTTTTCCTCCTCAAAGACTAACTTTTACTACATTATAAAAAGCTCACTGTCCGTCTTTTGGGACAGTGGGCTTTCACATCCCCCCTACAAATACACCCTCCTCTTTCTCACCGCCTTATCCAGTCTCACCTCATTTTTTCTCACGGCTCTGACCATCGTTTTGTGAGTGAACTCGTCAAAGTCCAGCCTGTATGCCTGGCCTTTCCGGTCTACGATCACGCTGTCGTCGAACCTGTGCTCAGTCATCATCAGCGGAAAGGCGCCGTCCTCTGCGGAGGCATGTTCCAAGGAAGGGGCAGAGCCGCAGGCTCCCAGGCTGCGGCAGGCGGCGGCCGTCTGGCTGTTGGTCACATTTATCCCGCTGTCAGCGTAAACTCTCACGCCTCTTGAGGCAAACATATCTATCTGCCCTATATTCCCCACATAAATACCGCAGTCGTCCGCCTTGAGCTGGGCTGTCAGCCTTTCAATATTGTCATCCAGCCAGCGGCTGGCCGGGCCCTTTATCACCGGGCTCAGATACGGTATGATCCGCAAGCCATAATCCTGCGCAAAATTACGGGCTTCTTCATAATCCTGGAGTGGCACCAGCGCCGCAGCGTTTCCATCTGCAGGCACCATGCCAGCCCGGCTCACGATCTTTTCTTTCATCTCGTCTAAGTTATAGAACCAAAGCTCCAGTGTCTGCTCGTTCTCGCCACCGCCATCTTTATCATCATTACGCCCAGGCTCCTCAACCGGCCTCGGTTTCCGTTTATAACTTTGGATCATCAGCTCTTCCAGTTTTTCAAGAGCTTCTCTCCGCAGAGCGTTGAAAGCCGCCACGGGAACAAAAGCAGGCTCCGGTTCGACGATCTCAAGGACAGTCACTTCAAACGGTGTGTTTCCTGTCTTTTTCAGCTGTTTTTCGGCAGTCTGGACGCAGCTGTGGCCATTTGCGGCTTTTTCCGGGATCATATCGCTGAAAACTTTCACTGATAAACTGTCCGTTGAACTATATGCCCGGCTGTCGGCTGTGTCCGCCTGCGCTGAGTCTGTCCCGGCTGCATCCCCCTGTTCCCGGACATAGCCGGCCGGTTTCACTTCCAGCGAAAGCTCACCGCCTGTCTCGATGGTCACCGTCATTTCTATGGGAGTCTTACACCTGGATCCTGTCCCGTCTATGGATACATGTTCAAAGGTCCTGCGGGCAGCCTCCATCTGCCGTCCGGAAACCAGTCTGTACACAGGCGCCCCCGCCTGAGCGCCGCCTTTAATGTCTCCGATGATCTGGCGGATATTTTTTGTACCTCTGTTATTTTTTGTCCCCCTATGTAATGCAGCGCCGATCTGTTTGGTTTCGGCATAAGTGACCAGACCTCCGGTCAGCTTGTCTCCCCGTATTTCTATATAGTCGCCTTTTTCCAGCAGCGCAGGCTGGCCCGGCAATGCAGCCGGAACCGGTCCAGCTTGGCCGTCAAGTCCGCCGCCACACGCCTTTTCCGGCATGTTCGCAGGCGGTTCTATTTCTACCAGCGGACCTCTGCCGGAAGCCGCTACTTTGCCGGCATATATACCGGCGTTCTTGGAAAAGTCGGCCGTCATCAGGTCTTTTTCCGGATCGCCGTAAAAATAGCCTTTCGTGAAGCCTCCTCTGTTGAATATCTGTCTCAGGGCTCCCATACCCTCCGGCGACACCTCATAGCTGCCGTCACGGAGCCACAGGTCGATATATTTGCGATATATAGATGTCACCACAGCCACATATTCGGGTGACTTCATCCTGCCCTCCACTTTGAAAGATGCAACTTTCGCCTCACACAGAGCGCCTATTTCCTCGATCAGGCACCTGTCTTTGGGGCAGAGCGTGTAT
>OGQQ01001762.1_pt1 | contig 15845 bp, 17 predicted proteins | sample 1553281 | NCBI WGS metagenome assembly OGQQ01 (sample SAMEA2579937, study PRJEB22360) | human gut metagenome | biome: human gut; feature: human-associated habitat; material: faeces | place: Denmark | collected 2008/2010 | reverse complement strand
CGATCGAGGAGCGGCTGAAGCCCGAGCTGTTCGTGCGCACGACCATCGGCATCGGCACGATCTCCGAGCATCTGCGCGAGCTGGCCGATTCCTACAAGGAGGCGCAGGTCGCCATCGAGGTCGGCAAGGTCTTCGATACCGAAAAGACCGTCATCAATTATGAAAACCTTGGCATCGGCCGCCTGATCTATCAGCTGCCGACCACGCTGTGCGAGATATTCCTCTCCGAGGTCTTCCGCAAGAATTCCATCGAGTCGCTCGATCAGGAGACGTTGTTCACCATCAACATGTTCTTTGAGAACAGCCTGAATGTCTCCGAGACCTCCCGCAAGCTGTTCGTCCACCGCAATACGCTGGTCTACCGTCTGGAGAAGATCAAGAAGCTCACGGGTCTCGACCTGCGCGAGTTCGACGATGCCATCATCTTCAAGGTCGCCCTCATGGTCAAGAAGTATCTGGCCTCCCGCGACAACCGTATGATCTGATCTTCCGCGGAACGCTGCACGGCTGCAGCGCTGTTGGTACGGACATTTCAATATTTAATAATAGTTGAGTAAGAAACTGGTGTGATTTATGATCGATTTGGTAAACGTCACAAAAACATATGAGACCGGCACGCACGCGCTCAACGGCATCGATTTGCACATTGATGACGGCGAGTTCGTGTTTCTGGTCGGTCCGTCCGGCTCCGGCAAGTCTACCATCATCAAGTTGCTGACGGCGGAGCTCAAACCGACGTCCGGCTCGGTGCTGGTTAACGGCTATCAGCTCGAGTCCATCAAGCGCGCGTCCATCCCCTATATGCGCCGCACGCTCGGCGTCATTTTCCAGGACTTCCGCCTCATTGAGAACAAGACGGTCTATGAGAACGTCGCGTTCGCCATGCGCGTCATCGGCGCTGCGCCGAAGGAGATCAAAAAGCGCGTGCCCTATGTGCTGGAGCTGGTCGGGCTGGAGAACAAGGGCCGCCGTCTGCCGAACGAGCTGTCCGGCGGCGAGCAGCAGCGTGTGGCCATTGCCCGCGCGCTCATCAACAATCCGACGATGATCATCGCCGATGAGCCGACCGGCAACCTCGACCCGCAGCGTTCGTTTGAGATCATGCTCCTGCTCGAGCAGATCAATGCGCTCGGCACGACGGTCATGGTCGTTACGCACGAAAAGGGCCTGGTGGACCGCTTCACCAAGCGCGTGGTCGCCATCGACGAGGGCAGAGTCGTCAGCGACGGAATGGACGGGTATTACAGCTATGAAGCACAATAATTTCAGCTTTCTCGTCGGCGAGGGCACGAAGGCGATCTTCAAGCACGGCTTCATGTCCTTTGCCGCAGTCTGCATCACCGTGGCCTGCCTCGTGATCGTCACGAGCTTCGGCCTTATCACCTATAACATCGGCCTGATCGTCGACGATCTGCAGAAGGAGAACGAGGTCCTCATCTGCATCGACGAGAGCTACACCGAGGCCGAGGCCAAGAGCGTCGGCTCCCGTATCAATCTGATCGACAATGTCGCGGATGCCCGCTTCATCTCCCGCGAGGAGGCTCTGCAGACGTTCGTCAAGGAATATGACGCCGTCATGTACGACGGCGTGACCGCCGAGACCATGCGCGACCAGTACATCGTCACGCTGGAGGACAACTCCAAGCTGCAGGAGACCATCGACGCGCTGAAGCAGGTGCCCGGCGTTGCGACCATCTATTCCGATCCGACGGTCGCCAACGCCATGTCCACGATCCGCAACGTGCTGTCCATTGTTTCGGCCTGCATCGCTGCCGTGCTGCTCATCGTGTCGCTCATCATCATTTCCAATACGATCAAGCTTGCCATGTTCGACCGTCGCGAGGAGATCGCCATCATGCGCATGGTCGGCGCAACGAACGGCTTTATCCGTCTGCCGTTCGTGGTCGAGGGGTTTATCCTCGGCCTGTTGGGCGCCGTGTGCTCGTTCTTCCTCGAGTGGGGCCTGTACGAGGCCATCCGCGGCGCCATTGCCAGCTCCGGTCAGCTCAGCTTCCTCCACGTCGTCTCGTTCAGCACGGTCGTTCTGCCGGTCGCGCTGGTGTGCGTGGTCACGGGTCTGCTGATCGGCGTTGTGGGCAGCCTGATGTCCATCCGGAAATTCCTGAAGGTCTGAAATACGCGCACAGGAGGGTATACTATGTATAAGTACAGAAGAGTCATCATCTCCGTCATCGCGCTGCTGCTGGCCGCTGCGATCCTGACAGGTCTGCTTGTTACGGTCTTCGCGGCCAATTCCGCAGATATCCGCACGGAGATCAGCGGCCTGGAATCGAAGCAGGATGAGCTTGACCAGAAGAAGCAGGAGCTCGAGGCACAGATCGCCGCAAACAACACTCAGACGCTCAATGTCGTGGAGCAGAAGGCGCAGATCGATCAGGAGATCGAGCTGACGCGGCAGGAGGTCGAGAATCTGAACGAGCAGATCCGCCAGTACAATCTGCTCATCGCCGAAAAGCAGGCGGAGCTTGACCAGCTCCAGACCGATCAGAACGACCTGCTCGACCGCTATAAGCAGCGCATCCGCGCCATGCAGGAGCAGGGCGACGTGTCGTACTGGTCCATCATCTTCGGCGCAAAGACGTTCTCCGAAATGCTCAACCGCGTTTCCATGGTCGAGGAGATTGCTCAGAGCGACCAGCGTATGCTCGAGAACATGCGCCAGATCGCCACGGAGGTCCTCTCCGCCAAGGAGGAGCTGGCAGGGGAGAAGGTCTCTCTCGAGGAGAAGAAGACTGAGCTTGCCAGCGCGCAGGAGACGCTCACGGCCAAGCGCGCCGATTCCGACGAGCTGCTGCAGGAGCTTGTCTCCGATGCAGACCTGCTGCGCGAGACAAACGAGACCTATGAGGCCATGCTCGAGGATCTGACGGAGCAGATTGCCGAAAAAGAAAAGGAATACACCGATGCCAAGCGCGCTGAGGAAGAAGCTGCCAAGAACAACAATAACGGCGGCAATAACAACAATGGCGGCGGCAATAACGGTGGCAATAACGGCGGCAATAACGGTGGCAACAACGGCGGCGGCAATGGCGGCACAAACGCCGGCGGCTTCCTCTTCCCGCTTCCCGCAGGCAGCGGCGTCGTCATTACATCCCCGTACGGTTACCGTTATCACCCGATCGACGGTGCCTATCGCTTTCACAACGGCGTTGACCTTGCCGTTGCGCAGGGTACGCCCGTCTATGCTACGAAGAGCGGTACGGTCACGACCGCAACGTTCTCATCCGGCTATGGTTACTATGTCACGATCAACCACGGCGACGGCTTCTCGTCGCTCTACGGCCACATGACGCACTATACCGTCTCGTCCGGCGACTATGTCAATCAGGGCGACCTCATCGGCTATGTCGGCTCGACCGGTTACTCCACCGGCCCGCACCTGCATTTCACGATGTTCTACAACGGTGCCACCGTCAACCCGATGGACTATGTCAGCATCCGCTGAGATCGGATGCTGCCCCCGCTCCGGCGGGATCCGCGTGAAAAAGCCTCGCAGAATTCGCTGCCTGCCGGCGGCGAATCAGCCTGAATCAATTTCTCCGACACTCTCACCCCGCTTCGGCGGGGTGTCGGCCGTAAAGGAGGACCTATGGAACCAAATGAGACTCCCATGGGACCGGAGGAACTCCGTCCCGAACCCCAAAAATCAAAGAAAAAAGTCCTGCCGTATGTCGTCTGCTGCCTTGCCACGGCCGTGGTCGTATTCGCACTGACGTTTGTGGGCATGACGCTGCTGCAGAGCAGACAGAAGAGCACGTCGGATGATGACTATCTTGCTAAGGTGCGGGAGGTCGTGACCCTGCTCGACGCACGCTATGTCGATGGGCTGGATCATACAAAGCTTGGAGACGAGTTGGCCGCCGCTGCCGTGTCTGCGACGGGCGACCGCTGGAGCTACTACATCAGCGCCGATGAGCTTGCGGCTTATCAGGAACAGAATGCCAACGCCTATGTCGGCATTGGCGTGACCATTCGCCTGGAAAATGAGGACGATGCCGGATTCACCGTTGCCTCCGTCACGCCGGGCGGCCCTGCCGGGGCAGCCGGGCTGCAGATCGGCGATATGCTCCTTGCCATAGACGGCGCCAATATGAAGGAGCTCGGCATGGAGGAGGCACGCAATCGCGTCCGCGGCGAGGAGGGCACGAGCCTGACGCTCACGGTGCAGCGCGGCGGCGAGACGTTCGACGTCACGGTTACGCGCGCGACCATTGAGGTCGAGGTCGTCCGGGCTGAGCTGCTGGACGGAAATGTCGGCTATCTGAAGATCAACAATTTCGATTCCGGCTGCGCCGAAAAGTCCATTGCTGCGATCGAGTCCCTGCAGGAGCAGGGCGCAACGTCTCTGCTGTTTGACGTCCGCTTCAATCCGGGTGGCCACAAGGATGAGCTTGTGGAGCTGCTGGATTATCTCCTGCCGGAGGGCCCGCTGTTCCGCTCCGTGGACTATAAGGGCAACGAGGATATCGATTATTCCGATGCGTCCTGCGTCGAGCTGCCGATGGCCGTTCTCGTGAACGGAGATTCCTATTCTGCCGCCGAGTTCTTTGCTGCGGCGCTGCAGGAATACGGCGTCGGCACCGTCGTCGGCACGCAGACGGTCGGCAAGGCAAATTATCAGCAGACCTTCGTCCTGAGCGACGGCTCTGCTGTCGCCGTTTCGACCGGCCATTATCAGACTCCGCACGGCGTCACGCTGGCAGGCGTCGGCATCACGCCGGATATCCCGGTCGAGGTCGATGACGACACCTACCTGAAAATTTACTCCAATGCGCTCGAAAAAAGCGAGGATACGCAGCTGCAGGCGGCCATCGCGGCCCTGACGCAAGGAAACCCTTGACAAGTGCGGCGGCAATCCTCTATAATCACAACGAATGAACGGGCTTTGCCTGATTTTGGGAGGAACATGGAATGGCAAAAGAATTTAAGCTGACCAGAGAACGTCTGAAGGAGCTCGAGGAAGAGCTCAATTATCTGAAAACCACGCGCGAGAAGGAAGTCGCGGAGCAGATCAAGGAAGCCCGCTCCTTCGGCGACCTTTCCGAGAACAGTGAATATGATGAAGCGAAAAATGAGCAGGCCAAGCTATATGGCCGCATCGCAGAGGTCGAGAACATCCTGTCCCATGCTGTCGTGATCGATGAGAGCGCCGAGCAGGAGCGCGCCGGTGTCGTCGGCCTTGGCTGCACCGTGAAGGTCCGCGACCTTGATCTGGAGGAAGAGGCGACGTATGCTATCGTCGGCTCGCAGGAGGCCAACCCCATGGAGTCTCGCATTTCGGACGACTCTCCGTTCGGCCGCGCCATGCTTGGCAAGCACATTGGCCAGACCGTCGAGGTGGAAGCTCCGGTCGGCACGATCCGCTTTGAGATCCTTTCCGTAGAACGATAACACAGGAGGAATACCGTGGCTAAGAATACCCAGCAGCCCGAGCTTTCCATGGTCGATCAGGTCCGCATCCGCCGGGAAAAGCTCGCGCAGCTTCAGCAGGAGGGGCAGAATCCCTTCGCACAGACAAAGTTTGAATTTACCAGCAACAGCGCCGAGATCAAGAAAAACTTCGAGCAGATGGAGGGAAAGGAAGTCTCCGTCAGCGGCCGCCTGATGACGAAGCGCGGCATGGGCAAGGTCATGTTCTGCGATCTGCAGGACGCAGCCGGCCGGATCCAGATTTATCTGAAGATCGACGAGATGGACGAGGCAACGTTCGAGCGCTGCCGCAAGCTCGACATCGGTGATATTGTCGGTGTGCATGGCGATGTGTTCCGCACGCAGCGCGGCGAGATCTCCGTGCGCGCGCACGAGGTCGTCCTGCTTGCCAAGGCTCTGCTGCCGCTGCCGGACAAGTTCCATGGCCTGACGAATCTCGAGACCCGCTATCGCCAGCGCTATGTGGACCTCATCGTGAACCCCGACGTTAAGGACACGTTCGTGAAGCGCAGCCTCATCCTGCGCGAGCTGCGCAGCTTCCTCGATGGGCGCGGCTTTCTCGAGGTCGATACCCCGATCCTGACGCCGTTTGAGATCGGCGCGTCTGCGCGCCCGTTCTATACCCACCACAACACGTTGGATATGGATATGGTCCTCCGCATCGAGACGGAGCTGTACCTCAAGCGCCTCATTGTCGGCGGCATGGACCGCGTGTATGAGGTCGGCCGTATCTTCCGTAATGAGGGCATGGACCCGAAGCACAACCCCGAGTTCACCACCATCGAGCTTTATCAGGCCTATACGGATTTCCATGGCATGATGGACCTTGTCGAGGACATGATGAAGCAGGTCGCGCAGAATGTCTGCGACAGCCTCGTCGTGCCGTATCAGGGTCACGAGATCGATCTGGGCCACTGGGAGCGCCTGACCATGATCGACGCCGTGAAGAAGTACAGCGGTGTGGACTTCCGCGACTGGAAGACGGACGAGGACGCCATCGCCAGCGCGAAGGCGCACAATGTCACTCTGCCCGAGGTCCCAACGAAGGGTGCCATTCTGGCGGAGTTCTTCGATGTATTCGTCGAAGAAAAGCTCATCCAGCCGACGTTTATCTATGATTATCCGGTGGAGATCAGCCCGCTGGCCAAGCGTAAGCCGGATGATCCTGCGTTCACGGAGCGCTTTGAATACTTCATCAATGCCACGGAGTTCGGCAACGCCTTCTCCGAGCTGAACGACCCGATCGACCAGCGCGGCCGCTTCGAGCGTCAGGTCGCCGAGCGCAAGTCCATTGAGCCGGATTGCCGTGCGCAGGTGGATTATGACTTCATCAATGCACTGGAGTACGGCATGCCGCCTACAGGCGGCCTCGGCTTCGGCATCGACCGCCTCGTGATGCTCCTGACCGACAGTGCCTCCATCCGCGATGTTTTGCTCTTCCCGACGATGAAGCCCCTGGGTGACTAAATCTCCAAAAACACACGATATAGAGTGATTTCAATAGAAATTCACACTATATATTGTGGTTCTGAGAAAGGTGGATTTTATTTTACCCCAGCGTTACCCCATTTGCCGAAAATACCCCAGAGAATGGGGTAGAATGAGAAGATGAAATCTGACTGATTAGGGTGGCAAGCCCACCCAGATATAATATGGTGATGGCCGTAGCAATGCGGTCTAACAGTGGTGTATCTCAGCCCTAAGTGAGAAAGTTAGTCGGTACGGAGACACTAAACCCGTGCCAAGTGGTGTGACTGACACCTACAAATCTGACTCTCTCTGCGAACAGCGTAAACGCAGATCGTGAGCTTGCACATTTACAAAAAAGGGGAGCTGGCTTTATGCTGGCTCCCTATTTTTTTCATAAAACAAGGGTACAGAAATCCGACAAGGAAATCTGTACCCTATTTTTTTCGTTTGTGCCGCCCAGGATAGCTCAGGAGGGCGATTGTGAGTTTAGAGTGTAGTTTTACCCCTAAAGACTTTCGACGCTCTGAGAGCCGTCTACGGGCTTTTATTTAGGCTTATCAAATCTGGTGCATTTGCAATGGCCGTATGGGTCGCTGTGTCGTAGCCAATAGCTGCTTACTTCTACTGTGCGCCCGCAGTTTTGGCAAAGGCATTTCCACCTGGTTTCGTTGCCGGCGATTCTATCATTTTTTACAGGCTCGATCACCTTGAGGAACCCAAAGGTTTGGCCTGTAAGGTCATGTTTGAGTTGGAACTGGGAGCAGCCACATGATTTGGTCTTTCCTCTTCTGAGACTTTCTGAAAGGACAGAAACTGTATTACCGCATTCACACTTGCAAATCCACTTGGCTTTTCCGCTTTCAGTTGCAATATCTTTCTGTATTACAGTAAGTTTACCGAATGCTTTACCAGCTAAATCTACAAGTGTGGAAGATTGCTTATGTCGCAAACAACCACAAGATTTTGTACCATTTTCTTTGAGTAAATTAGTAGAAGATACGACAACGGTATTTCCGCACTGACATTGGCAAAGCCACATGGGACGACCAGGCTTATGATCGTCTACTCTTTTAATCACGTTCAACATACCAAATGTTCGGTTTGATAAATCTATGAGCTTTCCCATATAATCACCCCGGTTAAGATATCTTTATTTTCCCATCAAGATTTGCGAACGATTGTTTCTTTACTTCTTTCGTCGCTTCAGCATAAATGTTCATTGTGGTTTCAATATCTGCGTGTCCCATAATTTCTTGGATTGCTTTGATATTGCTTTCAACTTCACAATACCTGGTGCAGAAAGTATGGCGTAGATTGTGCGCAGAGAAGTGGCGGATCAGCGTCGGTTCTCTACCCTCCATATCTGCCTTTATGGTTTCATCTTCGATATACGCAGCGCAAATCCTATCAATAGCTCGATTTACATTGTGAGGGGATAGGGGATCGCCATAACGGTTCTGAAAAATGAACCCTGTATAGCCATCAACAACAGATTCATTGAATCCAATGATCTCTTGTTTTTTCCATTCTTCCTGGAGCGCTTCTTTTACCTCTGTAAGCATAGGGATGATTCGTATGCCGGCATCAGTTTTTGGCGTTTCGATGTGAAATCTTGCTTTTTTCTCCCCTTCATACTTCCGATAAACCATGTTGTGGTTGATGGAGATGATTTCGTCATCGAAATCGCAGTCTTCCCATCGTAGTCCGATCAGCTCACCGATACGGCATCCAGTCCCAAGGAGCATGGTAAAGAGCGGGAGCCAGTGATTATAAATCTTGCTATTTTTGATATAGTCGATAAATGCTGCCTGCTCTTCTTTTGTAAGTGCGTGGCGTTTTGGCTTTGCCCAGTTGTTACTTTTCTTGATCTCTGCCATAGCGCCGGCTGCTGGATTGATACGGATATATCCATCACGGACGGCCAGCGTAAAAACAGGATGGATAAGAGTGTGAATGATCTCCATTGAATTTGGCTTGAAACCCAATTCTCTAATTAACTTGTTATAGTAAGCCTTAACATCTGAAAACTTTATGCTTGAAATCTTCCTTTTGCCGATATCGTTCCGCACATATTTCTTATACATATATAGATAATTTGCACGGGTGGATTGTTTTAGCTCTGGTTTGTTAGACATATAGAGATCGAAGAGGTCGTTCAAAGTGGCTTTGTTTTCAACAGCGGCTTTGATACCATCCTCAAGATCTCTTATGATTTTTCTCTCCTTTTCTCTAAGGCATAGATCGTCCTTACAACCAGGAGGTAGGCGGTCTGTTGGTACAAGTCTGGGGCTGTAGACATCTCTTCTCACACCATCAGCATCCGTATAACGAAATCTGTAGCTACCGTCTTTCCTCTGAGATTCACCGTCTTTAAGGATGCGCCCTTTACTGTCTGTGCGTTTTTGGCCTGCCACGATTACACCCCCTTTCGTAAGTGTCGAGAAAATAAATTCACTTGTCAATTACATCATAAAGCAAAGAGTGAAATTCGTCAAGGAGTAAAATCGCTGAAAAGTTACTTTTGAAACTTTGCGTTGATTTTCTTCGGGATTTAGTTTACAATTAAGAAAAGCAATGGGAGGATTTAGGCATGATGACAGAAAAGATTCGGATCGCCCTGATCAAACATAATATGAGCGTGAAAGACCTTGCTGCCTCTATTGGATGCACCTCCCAAAATTTGAGCGGTAAATTTAAGCGAGATAATTTCAGCGAAAAAGAGCTGGCCGAAATTGCAGATGCGATGGGATATCGATTCGAGGGTAAGTTTATTGATAAAGAAACTGGGGAAGAGATCTAAGCATAGAAACAAATGTTCGATTCATAGTGATTTTTTAACGAGGTGCAACGCACCCCGTTTTTTTGTTAGTTACTGTTTCTTTTCTGGGAAATCGCAGATAATATACCGATAGCACCCCATCATGGAGCAATCTTGGCTAATAGCGCATCCAACATCATTCGTATGCTTTTCTTGTTCGTCATGCAATTTAATCAATTCTTTTTGAAAAAGTTGATATGCGTTTTTCGATTTGCACTTATTCAATTCTTCAAATACTTCTTTGGCGTATTCTTTTATCGAACTCATATCCAGTCCTCTCTCTTGACAATCATTGAGTAGATCTATTTTTAGACCGAGAATGATTGCTGGGAATGCGATCCCACAACACAATATAACTAAAATAGATTCTAATGTACGAAGCATATTTCACGATTGAAGCGCAAAGCTAATGTTGATAGATGTCCCAGGCTCCAGGGATGGGAACAGGCTGTTGTCGATATCCATGAGCCAGCCATCCTGTTTGTTTCCAACACCGACAATATCACTGCTGCTGATCTTCTCCACATACTCTGCCTTTGGGATAATGAGCTTGATTGCCTTTAACGCCTCAATCTCCTTGTATGTGAGTTTTGGTCTTCTGATGATATGCTCTGGGTGATTGATAATGTCGTAGATCGCATCATCACTTGTCTGACCGCCCCATTTCAAAATGCCGTCAGAGTTGATATGATATTCTCCATTGTACCCTTTGATGCGGAAGATCTCTCCGACATTTACACCAATGATTTCACAAATCCGTGGTTGTTTATTTGAATCATAATTCATAAATTTAATCCGCCTTTCATTCCACTGTTTCAATTCCTGGCATGTATCATGGCATGATTGTATGCTGGTTGAGGTCATAGATCCCCAGCCATGGTCACACTCTCTACATGGGGACTCGTCTCTAAAGATATACTCTGGTTTGCTTGCCGGACAGTCATTGCAGGAAAGCCCCTCGTATACTCCGCATCCGCCGGATTTATAGCAAGGCATTGGATACCACCTTCTCTCTCAATTCCTTTGCGTATCGGTCAAACTCCGCCATAAATTCTTCCTCAGAGATTTCCCTAATATCTTCTTTTGTAATGTTATTTGCTTCTCCAACAACGCTTGAAAATACTGTGTCGCAGTAGAATGGAACCACATCATCGAAGTCGCTGTTTTGCCCAAGGTATAAGGCTGTGTACTGGTACTTATTGAAATGATAATGGCCGCACATATCACACTCTTCCCGTGGGATATCAATAATCTTCAGATACCTCCCATTTAGAATGAAGCAGCGGCCAACATTTTTCTTTGCTTCCTCCTGGAACTTCTTGATTTCTTCTTTTTCAAGTGATTTGCGGAGGATTTGTAGCTTTAACATTTGATCGTCAATTTCTTTCAATGTCATGGTCTATTGACTCCCTATCTATTACTACTAAACTAATCTTTCATGCTGCCATATCAAAGTAAGCAGCGGCAATTTCGTTGTTCTCTTGCTCAAATTCCTCCATATAACGCCACGCAGAACCCTTGCACCACCCATCAGCTAAGTACGATACCGTGTCTCGCTTATAAATGGAATATCGTTTATCTCCCATTCCTTTGCACATACAATACTCTCGGAACGTAAACTTCTTGAAGATACTCGGCTGATTACACCATCCGGCAAGGCAAGAATACATACCATGATAAGCTGAAGAATAACACCTCTCATATCGCATGATATATGGGATTGCACCATACTGCATAAGCACCCTAATTCTCTCAAACGTGTCTCTGATGTCATCCTTCCAAAACGATTCGTCCCATTTCCCGTTTCTGTCAAATCCACACAACACATAAAATTTGAAGTGTTTCTTTGTATCTGGATATTTTTCCTTGATGCGCTTTAGTTTGCTTTCAATAATTTCTCTGTCCGCGATATTATCAAATGCAAAAATGAAGTCTCCATCATAATTCCAGTTCATAAGCTCGTCAATTTTTTCGTCTGTAAGAAGTCGCTCGTCTAACCCTTGCTTAAATTGAAAGCGCTTGCCAGTCTTTTTTACATCGGAAATAATCTCTTTCCATTTTGGACAAGCAAAGAAGTTGTCATCCAAAAAGCATAGCTTTGGCCGACTGTCATCCATAAACTCAAGCACGGGAGAATGTGCTACGCATCGCTTGTGGTTCTTGTTCACACAGAACTCACATTGTCTAAAACACCCTCTTGTTAAAAATCCGTCGCTTGTTGCGTATTTGAACGTCGAGCTTGCGCCGCGCATCACACGCCACGGCGTTTTGGTGGAGGTTTACGGCGAAGGTATTCTGCTTGTCGGCGACAGCGGCGTCGGCAAGAGCGAGACGGCCATCGAGCTTATCAAGCGCGGCCACCGTCTCATCGCGGACGATGCGGTGGAAATTCGCCGCGTATCCAGCAAATCGCTCGTCGGTCAGTCCCCGGAGAACATCCGCCACTTCATCGAGCTGCGCGGCATCGGCATCATCAACGCCCGTCGCATTTTCGGTATGGGCGCCGTTAAGCTGCAGGAGAAAATCGACATGTGCATCAATCTGGAGATCTGGGATGCGACGAAGGTCTACGACCGCATGGGCATGGACAGCGAATACACGGAGATTCTCGGCATCAAGGTGCCGGTGATGACGATCCCGGTAAAGCCCGGTCGTAACCTTGCCATCATCATTGAAGTTGCGGCGATGAACAACCGCCAGAAGAAAATGGGCTACAACGCCGCCTACGAGCTGCTCTCCGCGCTCGGCATGGATGCTTCCATGATGCCGCACGAGGAGATTAAGAGAGATTTGGATATTTAACAGCATGATTTTAGTATAAAAGCTGTCCTAAGAACCTGTAAACTTCCTGAAGAAAGTTTCATCAAAGACTTTTAACCGCGTTTAAGGTTAGCTGAAAGTGAGAAAATATCATCATGTATAACATCATTGCAGATTTGCATACACATTCGCTGGCGTCTACGCATGCGTACAGCACCATTCGCGAAATGGTCGATTCCGCTGCGGAAAAGGGCCTCAAAGCCATTGCCATCACCGACCACGCCCGCACCATGCCCGGTGCGCCCGGCCCGTGGTTCTTTAATTCCATGCATGAACTGCCGCTTTTATACCGCGGCATTCTGCTCATTGCGGGCATGGAGGCGAATGTCATCGATTTGAACGGCACGCTCGACATCAATGAGACCGAACGCCGCGACGTCAACTGGCTTGTGGCGTCCATTCACAACCTCGGGCTGCCGGGGCTTGAGAATCCCACGGTCGAAAAATGCACGCAGCTTTGGCTCAACATTGCACACGATCCGAAGGTGAATGTCATCGGCCACAGCGGCAGTCCGGAGTTCCGCTACGATTATGAAACGGTCATTCCGGAGTTCGGTCGGAACCACAAGCTTGTGGAGATTAACTCGCATTCCTTTGAGGTGCGCAAGGCGAATATCCCGAACTGCCGCGAGATTGCGCTGTGCTGCAAAAAGCACCGTGTGCCGGTTATCGTCAGCTCGGACGCGCATTTTGAAACGCAGGTGAAGGATCACACTGCGGCGCTCGAGATGCTGCGCGAGATTGCGTTTCCGGAGGAGCTGATTCTCAATGCGAACACAAACCGCCTCATCGAGTATCTGCGCGCACACACGAACATCCTTGAAAACCGCAAGGATGCCGATGCTATTTTAAGGAGCTTTGAGAATGTCTGATTACCGTAAATTTGACGCCGCACTACAAAGTGCCGGCGTATGCTATAAGACCGATGAGCCCATGTCCGCCCACACGTCGTTTAAGATCGGCGGCCCGGCGGATCGGTTTGTCGAAGTGAAGACCGTCTCTGAATTGCAGGCGGGGTTTAAATCTGTAAGTGTACACTGCGGGAATGTCCCGTATTTCATCCTCGGCAATGGTTCCAATCTGCTTGTGCCGGACGAGGGCTTGCGCGGCGCGGTGCTGACGCTGCAGGGCGATTTTAAGAAAGTGCAGAGCCTTGCGAGCGGTCATGTTTTGTGCGGCGCGGGTGCATCGCTTGCGACGGTATGCAGCTTTGCACGTGGGCAGGGGCTTACGGGCCTTGAATTTGCGTGGGGCATTCCGGGGCAGCTCGGCGGCGCAGTGTACATGAACGCCGGCGCCTACGGCGGCGAGATGAAGCAGGTCGTCGAACGCGTCCATTTCCTTGAAGCGGACGGCACGCCCGGCGTAATGAGCGGGGAAGACCTCGCGTTCGGTTACCGCAAAAGCGCCTTTATGGGCACGAAGCGCATCATCACAAGCGCGGAGCTGCGCCTTGAAAGCGGTGCGGAAGCAGAGATCACCGCGAAAATGGAAGGTTTCATGCGCCGTCGCCGCGAAAAGCAGCCGCTCGAGCTGCCGAGCGCGGGCAGCACGTTCAAGCGCCCGGAGGGCGCATATGCCGGAGCGCTCATTGACCAGTGCGGGCTGCGGGGATACGCCATCGGCGGCGCGCAGGTGAGCCAAAAGCACTGCGGTTTTATTGTGAACACGGGCAACGCCACCTGCGCGGATGTACTGTGCCTTGCGGATACAGTGTGCAAGATCGTGACAGACGAAACGGGCTTCCAGCTGGAAAAGGAAGTCAGAGTCGTAAAATAAAAATGGGGTAAAGGGACGTATGAACCTATTGATCGTGACCGGGCTTTCGGGCGCGGGCAAATCGCTGGCAATGCACGCGCTGGAGGACATCGGCTTTTTCTGCATCGATAACATTCCGGCGAATCTTCTGGCGAAGCTGATGGAATTTGCCCAGCAGAGTGAAAATACGCTGGAGCGCGTGGCTGTTGTGTTGGACATCCGGGGCGGAAAATCCTCCGAGGATATTTTAAATGCGCTTGGCCAGCTGAAAGCCGGGCGGGTGAACTATAAAATATTGTTTTTGGACGCGCGCAACGATGTGCTGGAGCGGCGGTACAAGGAAACGCGCCGTCGCCATCCCATCAGCATCGCGTCTCAGGTATCCACGGATGAAGCCATTCTGCAGGAACGGGAGATTCTGGCGCCGTTGTATGAAATGGCGGATTATAAAATCGACCCCTCGCTGTTTTCCACGGCTCAGCTCAAGGACCGCGTGGTCTCTCTGTTTGTGAACCGGTCCTCGGACGCGATGGCGCTCACGGTGACGTCCTTCGGCTTCAAATACGGCCAGCCCAAAGAGGCGGATATCGTATTTGACGTCCGCTGCCTGCCCAACCCGTTTTATATCCCTGAGCTGAAAAACAAAACCGGCCTGGACAAAGAGGTTGTGGAATATATCATGCAGTTTGAGGAGGCGCACGGCCTGCTGCAGCGCATGGAGGACCTTGTAGGATACGCACTGCCGCTCTATGTGAAAGAGGGCAAAAGCCAGCTTACCATTGCTGTGGGGTGCACGGGTGGCAAGCACCGTTCCATCGCCTTTGCGGAGATGCTGGCCGCGTTTGTCAAGAAGTTGGGGTACCATCCGGTCGTGGAACACCGGGATGTCCAGCGCACCCATACATAACCCGGCGCAGCCCGGGCAAGGAGGACGCGTCGTGAGCTTTTCCCAGGACGTAAAAAAAGAGATCATTGCGCGCGAAGCGGGCGGCAGCTGCTGCGCCGTTGCAGCTGCCTATGGCTTTGCGTGCTTCGGCAAATATTTTGACACCCGTGGCGTTGTTCTGCACACGGAACAGATCGCCGTAGCGCAGTACGCGAAAAAAATGTTTGCCCGCGCGGGCGTGGCGGGAAAGATTTATGTTAAGGGGAGCGAGGAAAGCCGCGTTTATGAATTCGCGGTGAAAGAGCCGGATGAGGTACGGCGGATGCTGGCCCTGTTCGGACATACAGGCGAAGAGCCGAGCCTGCGCATCAACAGCAGAAACTTTACCTGTGAACACTGCGTGAGTGCGTTTGTTGCCGCGGCCTTTTTGTGCTGCGGCACCATTACAAACCCGCAGAGGGAATATAACCTGGAATTTTTATCGGTGCGCTACAACCTGATCCTGGATTTCGAAGCACTGCTGATGGGCCATGGCTTCGCGCCTAAGCACACCCGGCGCAAAGGCTCCAATGTGCTTTATCTGAAAGCAAGCGAGCAGATCGAGGATCTGCTCACATTCATGGGAGCTTCCGGCGCGGCTCT
>OGQQ01001760.1_pt1 | contig 15866 bp, 9 predicted proteins | sample 1553281 | NCBI WGS metagenome assembly OGQQ01 (sample SAMEA2579937, study PRJEB22360) | human gut metagenome | biome: human gut; feature: human-associated habitat; material: faeces | place: Denmark | collected 2008/2010 | reverse complement strand
TGGCAGAGACACCGCGGGAAGTGGCGGATATCATCCTGAAATATGCAGAAAACTGGATTTAACAAAAATTTATCCTGACACCCGAATGATTTTTACATCTTCTCCCTATAATAAGGATAGTGTCGGTTAGGGCAGATTGCCTTTTGTACATCGGCGCTGACGATACAAAAGTGTGATACGAAAGGGAGCATTGGGAATGTATCCATGTGAAAGATTGTGAGGGATGAAGATGTACAAGGGATTATGGAAACTTTCAGAGAGATTCAGTGAGAGCGGGTCAGCGGCTTCCGTCTATCTGGCAGGGCTTATCATCTGCTGGGCGGCGATTACCATCGCGGCTGGGACGATTCTGTGTACGCTGGCGGGGATGGATGTGACATCGCACCTGGCGGATATTGTGTGCGCGGGCGCCTATGCGGGGATACTGCCGGGGCTTGGCGGAGGTCTCTTCTTTCTCTTTAAGAACCACCGGTCTGCATAGGAAAGAATGTGCAGGAGACATCATACCATCTCTTTAGTGACTGTGTATGCTCTTGTAAAAGAGAGTACTGAAAGTGTAATGGTATTATAGTACAATAGAATCTAAAAATCCGAAAAACAGAAAGCTTTTTTGGATATACAAAGAAGGTCCCAAAGGGGGAGTTGAACCTCCTTGGCGGGACCTTTTTTTTGTTGATTTTAGCTTTGTCAATAGGGAAATATGGTTATTTTTTCTCCAAAAAAGGAAGGCTTTTCCGCTATGCGCGAGAAACAAAGTGTTGTCAAAAAAACAGGATTTTGTTAAAATCAGTAACTGTATAAAATGAAAAAAATATGTACGATTATGTGGAGGTGAGAGGGTGAGATACGAAAATGCCGGACGGATGAATTTCTTTTCCGAGATGTCAGAGCATCAGATTACGGCGCGGGAGTTTTTCAGTGCAGTCCTTCTGGATTCCCTGGACAGGAACTTTGGTCTGAAAAAAGGGGTGATTTCCTACTTCGATACGGAAGGAAAATTCCTCTCCTGGACGAGCTGGGAGGGAATCCTTATTGATTATGAGGAGCATCCTTACAGAGGATTTGCCCCAAAAGACGTGGTGAGGCAGCGAATCTACAAAGAAGCTGTGCGGGACCATCTGACTTATTTTAACACGTCACCCAGGCTGTATAAGGCGACGAACATCATCGATAAAAAGACATATGCCTCTTCGGAGCATGTGCGTTTTTTGGAAGAGCAGTTTCATGCCCGTTACAGCGTCACCATGGCGTTTGGCATCAACGCCTATATTCAGGTCACCTTTTTAAAAGAGGCTGCTCAGGGGGACTTTACAGACCAGGAGATGGAGGAATTAAAGGAAATCTATCTCTATCTTGCCAACTCCTACAAGAATTTTAAGAAATACGAGCAGGCAAAGATTGTGGCGAACATCCAGGGAGAAATCATTGCCTCCGGGGAGAAAGCCTATCTTGTGACGGATGACTTCATGCATATCATGGGGTACAACAACACGGCGCAGGAGTACTTAAAGGAAATACTAGGTCCCTCTGTGACGGACCAGATGAGCAGCACCACCCCCTGCAGCTGGCTTCCTTTCCTGCTGGGAGGCGGGATGGAGAAGGCAAAGGAGGATGTAGTGCAGACAAGGGTGATAAAGAACTATATCTTCAAGGTATACACCTACGACAGGAGTTATTCCAACGGAATCATAGACCGCTACCACTGGATTACCATTTCCAGGGAGCAGGAGAGTACCCAGGCGGAGCATGCGGGGGCAGATATGCCCCTCACCCAGACGGAGCAGAAGGTGGCGCGATTGATGTACAATGGGCTGACCTATAAGGCAATTGCCGATGAGCTGGTGGTGAGCTACCATACCGTGAAGAAGCACGTTCAGAACATTTACGCCAAGTGCGGGGTGAACAGTCGGTTTGAACTGTACCGGTGGCTGGAGGAAAAGGAACAGAAATAACCATATTGCAGGAAAAGAGACCAGAGAAATCTGGTCTTTTTTTGTTCTATAGGGCAGCCCAAAGGACTGTCCCATAGAACAAAAAACGCCGGGAGATGCACACTCGCGCAAAGTGGAAATTTGTCGCTAAAGCGACTGCGTTCGGTGCAGGAATGTGCGAAGCACATTCTTTTTTTGTACCATTTTATCTAAAAATTACCAGATGAAGGAAGTGAATTATACAAATTGACGTATTTTAGGAAGGAGAAAAATAAAAAATAGGGAATATTCCCTATAAAAAATTATTCTGGTGCCCGATAGTGAAACATTATGCGTTTTGATATATTTTTAGCAAGCAGAGAGATACGGGACAAAAAGAGAAAATATACAAAAAACTTAGGAGGTGAAAAGGCTTGGCACCAAAAGGAACGATTTTCAATATTCAGCGCTTTACGATTCACGATGGTCCGGGACTTCGGACGGAATTGTTCTTAAAAGGATGTCCGCTGCGCTGTGAATGGTGCAGCAACCCGGAGGGCTTGCAGACTTACATGCAGCCGGGCGTGTACAGGAGCAAATGTATCACGGAAAAGAAATGCGGTCTGTGCGTAGAAGCATGTCCCATAGAAGGAATCCTGACATTTACGAAGGGAAAGTTAAGCGAGATAGACCGGACAAAATGTACCAACTGCCTTGCCTGCTGCGAAGCCTGTCCGTCGGATGCCATCAAGCAGTGGGGAAATCCCATGACAGTGGAAGAGTGTATGGAAATCATCCGCAAGGACAGAGGATATTACGACCGCTCAGGCGGCGGAGTCACAGTCTCCGGCGGGGAACCGCTCTTGCAGAGTGATTTTGTGGCAGAGCTTTTTAAGACTTGCAAGGAGGAAGGAATCCAGACGTGCTGTGAATCCACATTCTGCATTGACTGGAAGGAGATAGAAAAAGTGCTTCCCTACTCCGACATCCTCATATCGGATATCAAACATATGGATACAGAGAAGCACAAACAGCACACCGGGGTACATAACAAACTGATTCTTGAGAACCTGAAGAAACTGACGGAGGAAGGAAAAGAATTAATCTTAAGGATTCCGGTTATTCCGAAAGTAAATGACGACAAAGAAAACATCGAAGCTACAGCGGATTTCATACTGAATGAGCTGAACGGCAAGATAAGAACTCTGCAGCTGTTAAGCTTTATGCGGATGGGAGAGGAGAAGTACCAGTCTTTGAATATGCCTTACAAGATGAAAGGCGTGAGATTCGTACGTAAATATTTCCAGAAGCATGTGGAGGAAATCTGCGACTACTTTAACAGCCGGGGTATCCACTGTCTGGTGGGAACAAAAGAAAAGCAGTAGCTTTATAAATTTGGTGGAACAAAAAATTCAAATATATATTTTTTAAAGGAGGAATTTTCCATGAGTATCACACACACAAAAGCATGTGGGACAGAACCCTATGACCACACCTATAGTCTGGGGTATCAGGTACACCACAAAGATTGGTCGCCGTATATCCGCGTCAATCATTTAAGACAGACGTTTCTGGACAGAAACTACGACATCGATGTCGAGAGACTGAGACTGGTCACAGAGGCTTACCAGAAACACAGTGATGTGCCGCGCAAATTACAGTGCGCATACGCTTTTGAGAATGTGCTTCTCAACGCTTCTCTCTTCATCTACGATGAAGATTTGATTCTGGGAGAGATTGCAGCGCCGGCAAAAGCGTCACCAATTTATCCGGAGTTTTCTGTGAACTGGATTATCGATGAGATTCTCCACTCTCCGTTTGAGGAGCGTGAGCACGACCAGTTCTACATCAGAAATGATGAGGAACGTCAGGAAATCTTAGACCTGTGCGCATGGTGGCAGGGCAAGACAGTGGAAGACCTTATCAACAGCAGACTGGAGTATGACCAGAAGAAAGGTTCCCAGTTAGGAGAGAAGATTTTCCAGACAAACCTGTATCACTACGCAGGAACCGGACACCTGGCAATTGACTACGCACATCTGATGGAAGTCGGATACAACGGACTCATCGAGACAGCAAAAGAAAAACTGGCTGCTTTAAGCAAGAGAGACCCGGAGTATGCGGACAAGAGAGATTTCTACCAGGCAATGATTATCATGCATGAGGCGGCGAAGAAATATATCGAGCGCTACGCGGTTCTGGCAGAAGAGATGGCAGCTACAGAGAAAAATGCGCGCCGCAAGAGCGAGCTCAACGCCATCGCAGAGAACTGCCACCAGATTGCAGGCGGAGCACCGCAGACATTCTGGCAGGCACTGCAGCTGTTCAATTTCGCGACAACCCTCATCCAGGTAGAAGGAAACGGACACTCTATCTCCTACGGACGTATGGACCAGTGGCTGTATCCCTACTACGAGAGAGACATCAAGAACGGCGTCATCACAAAAGAATTTGCTCTTGAGTTGATTGAAGTAGAGTACGTGAAGATGAATAACCCGACCAAGCTCAAAGACAAAGGAAGCATGGCAGTCCGCAACGGACGTGGATTCGGCGGTGAGAGCCTCACCATCGGCGGTGTGGACCGCGACGGAAACGACGCGACAAACGATTTGACCATGCTGATGCTGGAAGCTTCCGCTCATACACGTATGATGAACCCATGGGTTTGCGTGCGTATGCATGAGAACACACCTTACGAGCTGAGAGTTAAGACTGTAGAGTGTATCCGCGCCGGATACGGACATCCGAAGATTTTCAACGACGGTCCTGCTATGAAAGGTATGATGAGAAAAGGCATGACCTTAGAGGAAGCAAGAGATTACTGTGTAGTAGGATGTGTGGAGATTGACCTTCCGGGTAAAGAGTACGGATGGCACGACGCAGCTTATGTGAACACACCGAAGATGATGGAGATGGTTATCAACGGCGGACGTTCCTTAAATACAGGAGAGCAGCTGGGACCGGATACCGGAAGCCTGGATACATATAAGTCCTTCGATGAAGTTCTCGAAAGTGTTGACAAACAGTTTGAGTACTGGGCAGACCAGATGTGCAGCAGCTTGAATATCATCGACGATGCACACAGAACCCGCAAACCTCTGCCGTATGTATCCGCATTCTATGAGGATTGTATGGAATCCGGAAAAGACCTGACAGAAGGCGGTGCAAAATATAACGGCATCGGACCACAGGCAAGTGGTATGGCTACCTGCGCGGACAGCTTAGCTACTATCAAGCAGCTTATATTTGACGAGAAACGCTGCACAGGCGCAGAACTCCTTCAGGCAGTGAAGGACAACTGGAAAGGTCACGAGACACTGTATGCTCTCGTAAACAGCTCTAAAGTACATCACTACGGAAACGACGACGACTACGCAGATGAACTGTTCAAGTGGATGTTCGAGTGCTACTGCAGACACATTGCAGGCAGAAAGAACAGAAGAGGCGGAGAGTTCAGCCCGGGAGTATACTCCGTAAACGCGAACGTGGCAATGGGACTTAACACCAATGCTTCCGCTGACGGACGTAAGAAAGGGGAAGCAATCTCCGACAACATGGGTCCGGTACACACTGACGCTGGTTCCCACGACATCAGTGGTCCGACAGCACTTGTAAACTCTCTTACAAAGGTGGACCACAGCCTTGCTACCAACGGGACATTGATGAACTTAAGATTCCCGGAAGAAGCGGTTGCCGGTACAGAGGGAAGAGATAACCTGGTAAGCTTCATCGAAGAGTACATTGCAAAACAGGCAATGCATGTACAGTTCAACATCATGAGCGCGGACACCATGAGAGCAGCTCAGAAGAATCCGGAAGACTACAAAGATATGCTCGTTCGTGTTGCCGGATACAGCGCTTACTTCGTAGAACTTGGAAAACCGCTGCAGAAAGATTTGATTCAGCGTACGGAGCTTCATTTCTAAGACTGAGACCGACCAGACTATGAAAATACTGCCCTCCCTCCGAGGAGAAATTTTTCGGGGGGGGGCAGAACCGTGTAAGAGAGGATACATTCCGGGGAATAAAAAAACTCCCGCATATTGACACTACTATGAAGGAAGGAAAAGAAGATAAAAGATGAAAGAATTTAGATTTAAGATACCGCAGAATATTGAATTTGGCATGGGAAGCTTAAAGAAACTTCCCGAAATACTCAAAGAGGACAATTCCGAACATGTTTTTCTCATTTCCGACCGTGGACTGGAGAGTATCGGTGTTGTGAAAAAGATTCAGGATATCATTGAGGAGGGCGGTATCACATGTACCACCTATCTGGATGTCATCCCGAATCCGACCGTGGACATCGTAAATGAAGCGGCAGCGCTCTACAAAGAATGTAACGCCTCAAGTATTGTGGCACTTGGCGGCGGCAGCCCCATGGATGTGGTGAAGGCAGTGGGGGTACTTGTAAATTATGGTGGAAAGATAACGGACTATGAAGGAAACTTCAAAGTACCGGGACCCATCGTGCCCATCATCGCAATTCCCACAACGGCAGGGACCGGCAGTGAAGTGACCGCATCCGCAGTCATTACGGATGAGGCGAGAAACTATAAGCTGTCCGTATTCAGCTACGAGTTGATTCCGAAATATGCGGTTTTAGACCCGGAGCTTATCATGACAGCGCCGGCATCCATTGCGGCGTCCTGCGGGATAGATGCTCTTATCCATGCAGTGGAAGCCTATATCTCCCTCAATGCTTCACCTTTTTCAGATGCCATGGCAGAAAAAGCGATGGAATTGATTGGAGCGAATATCCGCAGATTTGTGGCGAACAGAAAGGACGAAGAAGCTGCCTGCGCGATGATGGCAGGCTGTAATTTCGCGGGAATCGCCTTTGCCTGGGCGAGACTCGGAAATGTCCACGCTATGAGTCATCCGGTGAGCGCATACTTCCATGTGGCACACGGTGTTGCCAATGCGGTTCTGCTTCCCACAGTCACAGAGTACAATGCTCTGGCGGACAATGGACGCTACGAGGTCATCTACAACTACATCTGTGAAGGCGAGGCTCCTGTGGACTTTAAGCCTCAGATGCTCGCGGAGGAGTTCAGAAAGCTGAATGAGGAACTGGGGATTCCCGGAAGTCTTTCTGAGGTCGGTGTGACGGAAGACAAAATTGAAAATATGGCAAAAGATGCCATGAAGAGTGCGAATGTCATGGCAAATCCGAGGCAGACAACGGAAAAAGACATGATTGCACTCTACAAAAAGGCAATGTAGCCTGAAAAGAAAACTATGAATTAGGAGAAAAATACAGATGAATACGAAACGTTTACTTTATATCGTAATAGGACCAGTACTTTTCGCCCTGTCAGTTCTGCTATTTTCAGAGGCGCTGGGTACTGCAGGCGCACAGGCAGTCGGTGTACTGATTTGGATGATTTTCTGGTGGGTAACCCGCCCTGTCCACATGACAGTGACAGCGCTCGTGCCAATCGCGGCGAACGCTCTGTTTAATATCATTGACATGGGAACCGTGACTTCCCAGTATTTCTCAGACAGTATCGTCCTGATTTTAGGTTCCTGTCTGCTGACCATACCGTGGCAGTCAACAGGTCTTGACAAACGTGTGGCACTGAAGATTCTGTCCATCGTAGGACCGACGATTAAATCACAGATTATCGTGTGGCTGCTCGCCAGCATGGTATTCTCTACAGTACTGCCGAACATCGCGGTATGTGCGCTGTTCTGTCCGATTGCGGTAGCTATGCTCCACGCAGCAGGTTACAAGGACATCTCCAAAGCGGCGCCGGCAGTTCCTATCCTTCTGTGTATCGGCTGGGGTGCAGGTCTCGGAGGAGTAGGTTCTCCGCTGGGAGGCGCTATGAACGTGGCAGCAATCTCTTTCCTGGAAGAAGCAGTGGGTCATGAGTTCATGTACATTGACTGGGTCATCCGTATCTTACCGTACTTCATCATCAGTGCAATCGTTATGCTCCTTATGATGATTTTCATGTTCAAGAAGACAGAGCAGATTCAGGGAACGAAAGAGTATTTCGAGCAGAGCTTAAAAGAATTAGGACCAATGAAACGTGAGGAAGCGATTGTGGGTATCCTCTTCATCCTCGCACTGTTGGGAGCGTTCCTTCGTCCGCTCTATGAGAAGATTCTGCCAGGTCTCGCACCGGCGTATGTATTTGTTATCCTCGGCAGCCTCTCCTTCTTTATCACTATAAAGAAAGAGCCCATCCTCACATGGGAAGCTGCGCAGAAAGATACACTCTGGGGTATGATGCTGCTCTTTGGCGGCGGTCTGGCTCTTGGAAAACTGGTCAATGAATCCGGTGCCGGAGCTTCCATCGCAGGGCTCATCTCTGACATGAACCTGACAGGAGGATTCCTGACAATCCTGGTATTCGCCATCATCGCAGTGCTGATTTCCGAGGCGACAAACTCTACGGTATCCGCGGCGGTTATCATCCCGATTATCCTGTCCTTCACAAGCCAGATGGGACTCAACCCGATTCCCTACTGGTTCGCAGGTATCATGGCGTACAACGCAGAGTTCTTGCTGCCAATCAGTGTTCGTGCGGTTCCGTGCTCCTACGGTCTGGATGCCAGCCACCTGATTAAGAAAGGTGCGCCGATGGTATTAGCCAGACTGGCAGTGGTATTGATTGTAAGCTACGTATGTATCAATTTCTGGCCGATGTTCAGCAACATTCCGTATCTGAATGTTAATTAATAGAAACATCTGTAACTGAAAAAAGAAAACGGTATGCAGGGGGTATTTGCTCCCTGCATACTGACAAATAAAATGAATGGGAGATGATTTACAGTGAGTACAACAGAAAATGTAACAGCAACAGTAGAAGAACTGGTGGAACGTTCCAAGGCAGCTCAGGAAGCATTTGCTTTCGCATCCCAGGAGCAGGCAGATGCCGCCGCAAAGGCAATCTGCAAAGTAGTCTATGACAATGCAGAAGAATTAGGACCTATGGCGGCAAAGGAAACCCGCATGGGAAAAACAGAGGACAAGATTATGAAATGCCGCGCAAAGTCTTCTCTTATCTGGGAGAGCATCAAGGATAAGAAGACAGTCGGCGTCATCAACCGTCTGGAAGACAGACGCATGCTGGAGATTGCCAAACCCATGGGCGTTGTGGCATGTATCGCACCTTCCACCAACCCTATCGTAACGCCTATGTGCAACGCGGCGTTTGCTTTAAAGACACGTAACTCCGTTATCTTTGCTCCCCATCCGCGCGCAGTGGAGTGTACAAAATATATCACGAAACTGTTCCGCGCAGAACTGAAAAAACTGGGACTTCCGGAAGATTTAGTGCTGGGATTAGAGAATGTCTCTCTGGAGGACTCAAGCAAGCTGATGAGCCTGTGTGACATCACGGTGGCGACAGGCGGACCGGGAATGGTAAAAGCAGCTTACTCCAGCGGAAAGCCGTCCCTCGGAGTGGGTCAGGGAAATGTACAGTGCATCGTGGATACGGATGCAGACCTTTCAGAAGCGGCAGATAAAATTCTGGCAGGAAGAAGCTTTGACAATGGACTGATTTGTCTGGGCGAGCAGACTGCATTTGTGCCGGAAGACAAATTCGACGCTTTTGTGGAGGAAATTAAAAAGCACGGCGGCTGCTACATTGAGTCAGAAGAAGACATAAATAAACTGCGCGAGGGTATCTTCCCGGGCGGCGGTCCCATCAGCCGTGACGTGGTAGGTCTCACCGCAGCACAGATTGGAAAGCTCATCGGTCTGGATGTACCGGAAGAGAGCCGTGCTATCGTGGCTAAAGCGACTGCAATCGGCAAAGGCGACGACCTCTGCCGTGAGAAACTCTGCCCGGTACTGACACTTTATCCGTATAAGACCTTTGAGGAAGGTGTGGCTATGATGGTAGAAAATCTGGAGTTTGAAGGCAAGGGACACAGTATCGCCATCCACTCCAACACACCGGAACATGTGGAGTACGCCGCTATCCAGTGCGCGGTTTCCCGTGTCATCGTCAATCAGCCGTCCGGTACCACCGGAGGCGGAAGCCCGACAAACGGATTTACTCCGACGACGACACTCGGCTGCGGCTCCTGGGGCAACAACAGCTTCAGCGGCAACTTCAGCCACATCCATCTTATGAATATCACGCGTGTCGGTTATCCATATGAGGAATCATACCTCCCGAATCCTGAACTTGCATGGAAATAAGACACGCAGATATGCGGGAAGGCAGGCTGTATCTGGCAGCCTGCCTTCCTTATCAGACAAAAGCACAAGGCGTCGTAAAAAAAGCGGAGTCTTATGCTGACGGCGCATGTTTTGGGCTTAAAAATGACAGAAAGGAAGAAAATCTATGGATTATTTAGAGATTGAAGGAAAAGAACAGTTAAAACGTTTCGGAATCCCGGTCAATGACAGCATCCTTCTGAAAGGGGACGATATCCCCGAGGATGTTCCGTTTCCCTGTGTGTTAAAGGGACAGATTCTCTCCGGAAAGAGGGGAAAAGCGGGGGCGGTCCGCGTGGTAAAGACAAAAGAAGAACTGCTGGAAAATAAGAAGATTATCGAGGGCATCACCATCAACGGCAAGAAGATGGAGGGCGTCATTGCCTGCGGTTTCCTCCCCATCGCGGAAGAATATTACCTGGGAATGACACTGGATGTAAAGAGCCGCGCCATGATTATGCTCTTCACCCCATTCGGCGGCATGGAGATTGAGGAACTGGCGGAGAAATCCCCGGAGAAGCTGATGCGGTTTAACTGCACAGAAGGATTCGATGCAGAGAAATTTAAAGCGGAGGCGGCAAGGTTTGAACTGGCACAGGAGCGGCTTGATAAAGTGACAGATTTTGCCGAAAAGCTCTGCCACGCATGTTTTGAACTGGATGCCACCACCATCGAAATCAACCCGCTTGCCGTGCTGGAGGATGGCAGTCTCCTGGCAATCGACTCCAAGCTGGTGATTGACGACAATGGACTGTACCGCCAGGGAGACTACACCATCCTCCCCAGGACCGCACAGGAGAAATCCGAGCAGGAGAAAGAGGCGCAGCAGTATGACTTAACCTATGTGGAACTGGACCCGGATGGAGACATCGGAACCATGGCAGGGGGAGCCGGAATCGGTATGGCGACCATCGACACCATCAAGCACTATGGCGGCAGCGCCAACAACTTCCTGGATTTGGGTGGCGGCGTGACTGCGGAGAAGACCTATCAGGCGATGAAGATTCTCTTAAAGAACGAACACACCCATTATATCTTCGTCAATGTATTCGGCGGAATCAACAACTGCGCGGATATGGCGGAGGGAATCGCCCGCGCTTACAAAGAAGTGGGCGTAGAGAAACCGGTTGTAGTAAAGAGCCGCGGATTCAACCAGGAGCAGGGCTGGGAAATCTACGACAGCCTGGGATTTGCCCAGACAAAATACGGCACCACAGACGAGGCAGTCAAGACATTGCTGGAAATCAAAAGCTTAAAGGAGGGACGCTAAGATGAGTATTCTGATTAATCAAGATACAGCCATGCTGATTATCGGCATCACGGGAAAACAGGGACGAATCCACTGTAAGCGTACACTGGAGAGCGGGGCGAAGCTCTTAGCCGGAGTCGCGCCGGGAAAAGGCGGACAGACAGTGGAAGGAGTTCCGGTATTTGAGACAGTGGCAGAGGCGAGAGCACAGTTTCCGGAGATTAAGGCAGCCATGCTCCTTGTTCCGCCGAAATTTGTAAAGGACGCGGCGCTTAAAGCACTGCACGAGGGAATCGAACTTCTGGTGATGATTACCGAGTTTGTCCCGGTTCTGGATTCCCTTCAGATTGTGGACGAGGCGAAGAGACTGGGCGCGCGGGTGGTCGGACCGAACACCATCGGCGTTATCTCCCCCGGTAAATCCAAGCTTGGAATCATGCCGGACTACATCTACGGGAAAGGTCACATCGGCATCATCTCCCGCAGCGGTACGCTGACCCATGAGACAGCGTCCAACTTGACCTTCAAAGGATTCGGACTTTCCACCTGTGTGGGCATCGGCGGCGACCCCATTGTGGGAATGAATCACGCGGATGTGCTGGAACTCTTTGCGAAGGATGATGAGACGGACGTTATCGTTATCATCGGTGAGATTGGCGGCGCCAGCGAGGAGATGGCAGCGGCGAAGATTAAAGAATTGAATCTCAAAAAACCGGTGTGTGCTTACATCGCGGGCATGAATGCGCCGGAGAACAAGAAGATGGGACATGCGGGCGCTATCGTAAGCGGCGGCATGGGAACCGTGAAGTCCAAGGTGGCGGCACTTGAGGACGCGGGCGTGGTGGTTTGCCCGACCCTCGGAAAGATTGTCGAGTTTGTGGACGAGTATAATAAGAAGACAAACGGAAGACTGCAGTCCTTAGAACCGCAGATTGATTAAAAAAAGAATGTAAAATAAAACACCCGGACATCTGAAATACCGTGATAGCGTGAAAGTTTCCACTATCTTCTTGGATTTCAGATGTCCGGGTGTTTCGTATTTTGCACGTTTGTTCTATATACGCAGTTGGTTTTCTGTATGTTTTTGTCCAGGCTCCTAAATTTCTAGGCTTCCAGATTTTTATTCGCCGTGGACAGCATAAGCTTGATACGGTTTAACTGGTTTACCTCGCTTGCGCCGGGGTCAAAGTCGATTGCCACCACATTGGACGTAGGATAGCGGCGCCGCAGTTCCTTGATGACACCTTTTCCTACCACATGGTTGGGCAGGCAGGCGAAGGGCTGGGTACACACAATGTTGCCCGCTCCGCTGTGGATGAGCTCTAACATCTCCCCGGTCAAGAACCATCCTTCTCCGGTCTGGTTTCCGATGGAGACAATGTCGGACGCCATCTTTGCCAAATCCTCGATGCGCGCCGGGGGCGTGAAGTGTTTGCTCCTTACAAATGCCTTTGTCGCCGGGGCGCGGAGCCATTCCACCGCGCGGATGCCTAAGTTGCCGACAAGCGCCTTGCTCTTTTTCATTCCCAGGTGGGAGACCTTGAAGTTCTGGTTGTAGAAGCAGTACTGCATGAAATCAATCAAATCCGGTACCACAGCTTCCGCGCCTTCACTCTCTAAGAGGTCAACCAGATAGTTGTTCGCTGCGGGCAGGAACTTGACGAGGATTTCTCCCACGACTCCTACGCGCGGTTTCTTGATATCTTTTATCTCAATGTTGTCGAAATCTTCTACAATCTCCCGGCAGAGTTTTTTGAACTTTCTGCGGGACGGATACCCCTCAGAGACAAACTTCTTGCACACGTCAGCCCATTTGCGGTGTACGGCGTTCGTGCTGCCCGGCACTGCCTCGTAAGGCCGCATGCGGTACACGCATTTCATGAAGATATCCCCGAACACGGCAGCGTACGCCACGCGGACGATGAGCGGCAGGGTCAGCTTGAATCCCGGATTTCCCTCCAGACCGCTCAAGTTGATGGAGATGACCGGAATATGTCCGTAGCCCGCCTTTTTCAGCGCCCGGCGGATGAAGCCGATGTAGTTGGAAGCACGGCAGCCGCCGCCGGTCTGGCTGATGATGACCGCCAGGTGGTCGGTGTCGTATTTGCCCGATAAAATCGCTTCCATAATCTGCCCCACCACCATCAGGGACGGGTAGCAGGCGTCGTTGTTTACATATTTTAAGCCTACATCCACCGCCTGTTTGTTGTCGTTTGGCAGTACCTCTACTTTGTAGCCTGCCGCCTGAAATGCCGGTTCGAGCAGCTCAAAATGGATGGGCGACATCTGCGGGCAGAGGATGGTGTGGGTCTTTTTCATCTCCTTTGTAAACGGTACCTTTTCGATGGAAGCCGGATGGATGGTGCGCTCACTCTTGCGCTGTTCCCGCACGCGGATGGCTGCCAAAAGGGAGCGCACACGGATGCGGGCTGCCCCTAAGTTGTTGACCTCGTCAATCTTCAGGGTGGTGTAGATTTTATCCGAGTTCGTCAGTATCTCAGCCACCTGGTCGGTGGTGACCGCGTCCAGACCGCAGCCGAAGGAGTTTAACTGAATCAAATCCAGATTCTCGGTGGTTTTTACATAGTTTGCCGCCGCGTAGAGCCGGGAGTGGTACATCCACTGGTCCATGACATTTAAAGGACGCTCCACGGGGTGCAGATGGGAGATAGAATCCTCCGTCAGCACCGCGATGTTGTAGGAGTTAATCATCTCCGGCAGTCCGTGATGAACCTCCGGGTCAATGTGGTAAGGACGCCCGGCGAGCACGATGCCCCGGTTTCCTGTCTCGTTTAGGAAAGCGATGGTCTCCTCGCCTTTCTTTCGCATATCTTCCCGGCAGGAAGCTAACTCCTCCCATGCCGCGTGGACGGCAGAGCGGATGTCCGTCTCCGGGATGGAGAATTTCTTTCCCAGCTCCTCGCTTAAGCGGTAGGCGATGGTCTCCTCACTCTGGAAGGAGAGGAAGGGGTGGATGAAATCCACGTCGCCTTTTACGATGGCGTCCATATTGTTCTTGATATTCTCCGGATAGGAGGTGACGATGGGACAATTGTAGTGATTGTTCGCATCCTCAAATTCATTTCGCTCATAGGGAATTGAAGGGTAGAAAATATGTCTGATTCCCTGGTTTATGAGCCACTGTACATGCCCGTGGGCGAGTTTTGCCGGATAACATTCGGACTCGCTGGGGATGGATTCGATGCCCAGCTCGTAAATCTTCCGCGTGGAAGCCGGAGAGAGGACCACCCGGAAGTTAAGTTTCGTAAAAAACGTAAACCAGAACGGGTAGTTCTCATACATATTTAATACCCGCGGGATTCCGATGGTACCTCGCGCTGCCTCCTCCTCGCTCAAAGGCGTGTAGTCGAAGTAACGGTGGAATTTATAATCAAATAAATTGGGCAGGTTGTTCTTGGATTTTTCCTTTCCAAGCCCGCGCTCACAGCGGTTTCCGGTGATGAACTTGCGTCCGCCGCTGAAATGGTTGATGGTGAGGCGGCAGTTGTTGGTACAGCCCTTGCATTTTGTCATGGTGGTGGAGTATTCCAGACTCTCAATGTCCTCAATGGAGAGCATGGTCGTTCCCTCACAGTCCACATAGCGCTCTCTGGCAATCAGCGCTGCCCCGAACGCTCCCATGATGCCCGCGATATCCGGGCGGATTGCCTCACAGTCGGCAATCTTCTCAAAGCTTCGAAGCACAGCGTTGTTGTAGAAGGTACCGCCCTGTACCACGATGTGGTTTCCAAGCTCGGAGGCGTCGGATACCTTGATGACCTTAAAAAGCGCGTTCTTGATAACCGAGTAGGCGAGCCCGGCGGAGATATCCGCCACGGAAGCACCCTCTTTCTGCGCCTGCTTTACCTTGGAGTTCATAAATACCGTACAGCGGGTTCCCAAATCGATGGGATTCTGCGCGTACAACGCCTCATGCGCGAAGTCCTCCACGCTGTAGTTTAAGGACTTGGCAAAGGTCTCGATAAAAGAACCGCAGCCGGAGGAACATGCCTCGTTTAACTGTACGCTGTCCACGGTCTGGTTCTTGATTTTAATGCATTTCATATCCTGTCCGCCGATGTCCAGGATACAGTCCACGTCCGGCTCAAAGAAGGACGCGGCGTAATAGTGGGAGACGGTCTCCACCTCCCCCTCGTCCAAAAGGAGGGCTGCCTTAATCAAAGCCTCGCCGTACCCGGTGGAACAGGAGTGCACAATCTCCACGCCCTCCGGGAGCTGGCTGTAAATGTCCTTGATGGCGCCGATGGTGGTTCCCAGCGGGTCCCCGTCATTGTTGTGATAAAAGGAGTAGAGGAGTGTCCCGTCCTCGCCCACCAGCGCCGCCTTGGTGGTGGTGGAACCGGCGTCGATACCGAGAAATGCCTTCCCACGGTAGGAGGCAAGGTCTTTGACCGGCACCTGATGTTTTGCGTGGCGCTCGGTGAAAGCGTCATACTCCGCAGTGGTGGCAAAGAGCGGCTCCATACGGTCCACCTCAAAATCCATCTGAATCCTTCCTTCCAGT
>OGQQ01001753.1_pt1 | contig 15940 bp, 12 predicted proteins | sample 1553281 | NCBI WGS metagenome assembly OGQQ01 (sample SAMEA2579937, study PRJEB22360) | human gut metagenome | biome: human gut; feature: human-associated habitat; material: faeces | place: Denmark | collected 2008/2010 | reverse complement strand
CGCGTACCAGCACTAGGGGTGTAATAAAAAAACCCCCCCCCAGCCGCAAGATCAGCCGTATGGCAAAGCGTGCTAACAAGAACGCTTGATCGCGCAGTTTGATTGACGAACAAAACCTCTGTACCGGGTAACCGGCACAGGGGTTTTTGTTTTTTCCGCTGTTATGTCCCGCACAGCGCGGCAAGGCTTTGCCGCTGTACCGGCTGTAGCAGCTGCTCCGGCGGCAACGGCTGCGGCGGCACCACAACCCACCACACCGCCCACGCTGCGGGAACCACCGCCGCCAGCATAAGCCCCGGGTACAAAAGTGCCGGCTCGTGCAGCCACGGACTGCCCGGCGGCAGCACCAGCGCCGTGCACAGGCACAGCGCCGCCCACAGCTCCCACAATACGGTCTGTCCGCTGCGTTTCATGCGCCTCACCTCCGTTTTGCCCCCAGTTTACCAGCCGCCGGGCGCAAAATGTGGCGAAGCAGCGCGGACAAAACATCAGTTCTGGTCGTGGCTTTTGCCCACAAGGCTGCACACCACGCCGCAGACAAGGCTTGCGGTGATGCCCGCAGAGGCAGCGGTCAGCCCGCCGGTCAGGATGCCGATGGCACCCTTTTCCGCCACGGCGGTGCGCACCCCCTTTGCCAGCAGATGTCCAAAACCCAGCAGGGGCACGCTCGCCCCCGCACCGGCAAACTCTGCCAGCGGCGCATACAGCCCCACCGCTGAGAGTACCACTCCCGCCACCACATAGCCGGTGAGGATGCGTGCCGGGGTCAGCTTTGTCAGGTCGATGAACAGCTGCCCCACCGCGCAGAGGACACCGCCTATTAAAAATGCCCACAGATAGTTCATTTCAGCTCTCCTTTTCCGGCGCGGTCAGCTCTACCAAATGCGCCACCGCCGGGATGCTCTCCTTCTGCAAAAAGGTAGTCTGACTCATCAGTGCCCCAGTGGCAATGAACAGCACCCGGCGGCTGCCGCGGCGCAGCAGCTTTGGCAGGATATGCCCACAGAGCACGGCGGCACAGCAGCCTGCGCCCGAGCCGCCGCTTTTCACCCGCTGCTCCCCAGCATCGTAGAGCAGACAGCCGCAGTCCGCGTGGTTTTTCAGCAACAGACCCTCTGCTGCCAGCAGCTCCCGCAGCATCTCCTCCCGCTCCACCACGGCCCGGGTCTCGTCGGCGATGACCAGGTGGTTGGCATTGAGCTTGCGCACCTGGCCGTCCAGGGTGGTCAGCTCCTCGCCCTCCTCCGCCCGGCGGACGATGATTCTGCCGCCCTTCACATAGCGGTAGTCAAAGGCGTGCATGGGCTGGCCGTACTCCAGCATGACGTAGTTGGTGATATCCACGATATTATTGATAGGACGTACTCCGATCAGGCGTAATTTGTTTTGCAGCCATTCGGGACTCTCTTTTACAGTTACCCCTTTTATGGAAACTCCGGCATAACGCGGACATGCTTCCGTATTCTCTACTTCAATGGCGATGTCCATATCATGGTTATCCACTTTAAACGCTTCTACAGACGGACGTTTTAAAGTGGCTTGTTTGCCGTTTTGAATCAGGTAGGCATACAGATCTCGGGCCACGCCGTAATGTGAGCAGGCGTCCGCACGGTTCGGGGTGATATCCACTTCCAGTACGTATTCGCTTTTAATATTGAAATAATCTTTAGCGGGAGTACCCGGAACAGCATCCGCCGGCAATACGATGATACCTTCGTGGCTGTTTCCGATACCGATTTCGTCTTCGGCACAGATCATACCCATAGATTCAACTCCGCGGAGCTTTGATTTCTTGATGGTAAAACATTCTTCGCCATCGTATAGTTTGGTGCCCAATGTGGCAACCACCACTTTCTGTCCGGCAGCTACGTTAGCAGCTCCACAGACAATCTGTACCGGTTCGCCTTGTCCCAAATTCACAGTAGTAACATGCATGTGGTCTGAATTGGGATGAGGTTCGCAAGTCAGCACTTCGCCGATGACAATACCTTCCAGACCACCTTTAATTGTTTGGACTTCTTCTACGCCTCCGGTTTCCAAACCGATGGAAGTCAGCGCTTCGGCCACTTCATCCGGTGTCAAATCGAAGTTGACGTATTCTTTCAGCCAATTATAAGAGATATTCATATATGATATTTTTTATGTATTTCAAAATGACCTGCAAATTTAGTAATTATTTTCTTTTATCCTGTTATTTATCCATCACAGATTACTCAGATTAACACAGATTTTTCTTTGAGGGAAATAATCCGTGTTAATTCTGTGAGGGATAAATAAATGTCAGAACGGTAAAGGTCCTTCGGGAATAGGGGTTCCGAACGGATTATTGTCGGCAGGTGCGGCATCAGGAGATGGGGGAGGTACATTGTTGCCGCCACCGTTCATTTTGGAACGGATAATACCCGGCGCCTCACCCGGCATAGGCACGATAACATCATCGTCCGGATTCTGGAAGCGGGCGAATTCGCCACGGAAACGCAGCAGTACATCACCTACGGCACCGTTACGGTGCTTGGCGATAATGATTTCTGCCATACCGTGCAGGTCGTTCCCTTTTTCATCCGAGTAGATTTTATAGTATTCCGGGCGGTGGATAAAGCATACCATATCGGCATCCTGCTCAATAGCTCCGGATTCACGGAGGTCACTGAGCTGGGGACGTTTTCCGTCAATACCCTCACGACTTTCCACACCACGGTTCAGCTGGCTCAGTGCGATGATGGGGATGTTCAGTTCTTTGGCTAACCCCTTCAGTGAACGTGAAATGGTACTGACCTCTTCCTGACGGCTGCCGAATGACATTCCGCTGGCATTCATTAACTGAAGGTAGTCAATGATAATAATTTTTACTCCATGTTCGCGTACAAGCCGTCGTGCTTTGGTGCGTAATTCAAAGACGGACAAGGATGGTGTGTCATCCACATACATCGGTGCATCGTATAATTCTTTTATTTTATAATCCAGTTGTCCCCATTCATACGGAGCCAACTGGCCACTCTTGATTTTCTCACCCGGAATTTCGCACACGTTGACAATCATACGGTTGACCAACTGTACGTTGGACATTTCAAGAGAGAACAAAGCCACAGGGATTTTCGCATTTACCGCCATGTTCTTTGCCATGGAAAGCACAAAAGCCGTTTTACCCATAGCGGGACGGGCGGCAATAATCACCAGGTCGGAATTTTGCCAGCCCGAGGTCATTTTGTCCAATGCATGGAAACCGCTTTCCAGACCACTCAGCCCGTCCGTTCGTGCCGCCGCTTTTTGAAGCATCTCATACGCTTCCTGAATGACAGGGTTGATTTGCGTATAATCCTTCTTCATGTTCTGCTGCGAGATTTCGAACAGTTTTCCTTCCGCCTCCTGCATCAGGTCGTCCACGTCTTGGGTCTCGTCGAAAGCTTTTGTCTGGATGTTGCTGGTAAAGGTAATCAGTTCGCGTGCAAGAAACTTCTGCGCGATGATACGTGCGTGATATTCTATGTGTGCGGAAGAGGCTACCTTGCCGCTCAGTTGTGTTATATAAAAAGGACCGCCTGCATCTTCCAGTTCACCGGTGCTGCGTAATTGTTCGGCCACAGTCAAGATATCGACAGGTTGCTGGCGTAAAGCCAATGAGGTAATAGCCGAATAAATAAGTTGGTGACGGCGTTCATAAAAAGATTCGGGACGAAGAATCTCACTTACTAATGAGTAAGCATCTTTTTCTATCATTAAAGCTCCCAATACAGCTTCCTCCAGCTCAGGTGCCTGGGGCTGTAAATGTCCGTATTCGTCAACAGGCTTTGCTTTCGAAGTTTTGGGAGTACGTGTCATTTTTCTCGTTTCTGCCATTGTCATCTGTTTAAAGTAGGGCAAAGATAGAACTTTTTGCTGAGTTGGGCACTCGTCCATTCCCAAAAATAATAAAAGAAATATGAACCTGAATCTACAGAGAAATGAACAATCTGGACAGTAAATGGTTTTTTTATATGGTAAAATGAAAAGTTTGTTCTATATTTGGCGCTCTGTCCGGATAAAAGGTGGCGTGCATCTTTGTAGAACGGGCAACAATCTAACGAAACACACTAAAAATAACTATTTAAAGAACAGAATATGATTACATTTCCTAATGCAAAGATTAATTTGGGACTTAATATTGTAGAAAAGCGCCCGGATGGATACCACAATCTGGAAACCATATTTTATCCGATAAACCTGCAAGACGCTCTGGAAGTGACGCGGCGGGAAAACAATGACAAAGAATACACTTTACACATAAGCGGATCTCCTTTGGAGGGTGAACCCGAAGATAATCTGGTAGTAAAAGCCTACAAGTTATTAAAAAAAGACTATCCCGGACTGTTGCCGGTAGATATACACATGTACAAGCATATACCGGCGGGTGCCGGACTAGGTGGCGGATCATCAGATGCCGCTTGTATGATAAAGCTTCTGAATGATAAATTTTCATTGGGACTCAGTACGGAACGGATGGAGGAATATGCGGTAAAACTAGGGGCAGACTGTGCTTTTTTCATTCGGAACAAACCTGTTTTCGCTACCGGAATAGGGAATCTGTTCGAGCCTGTGGAATTGTCATTAAAGGGATACCACATAATTTTGATTAAACCTGATATCTTTGTGTCCACCCGGGATGCGTTTGCCGAAATAAAGCCTGTGCGTCCGGCTGTTTCTTTGAAAGAAATTGTAAAGCAACCTATGGAAACATGGAAAAACAGTATGAAGAATGATTTTGAAGATAGTGTCTTCAAAAAGTTCCCTGAGATTGCTGCTATAAAAGATGAATTGTATGATTTGGGGGCAGTGTATGCCGCCATGAGTGGCTCGGGGTCTTCCGTCTATGGTATTTTCAAAGCACCGATAGAGAATGTGGAAGATAAATTCTGTGGATGCTTTTGCAGACAGAGAGCGTTGGAATAGTGTGGCAGATCAGTGGTTAGTGATTAGTGGACTGCGCTGTCATGCCGCAGGTATTAACCACTAACCACTATAGTCTATCTTTTACATAGTGCCTTGAAATCACAATAGGTACATTTTTCTATGATTTCTGTTTGGGTAAATGATTTTTCCGGATTAAATATCTCTTCTAATAATCCTTGAAGTCGTTCACGATATTCTTTTTCATATTTACTGAAATCTTCCACAGCCTCTTTGGGCTTTCGTGGCTCGCCCATTTGTATAACGGGAGAATAGGTTTCTGTAGCGGCCCGATGAATATAGAGAAGGGCCGGAGCTATCTTCATCGTTGGTTGCTTGCGGCACATGATGGCGGCATACAGGAACGTTTGGAATACATAGTTGGAACGTTTCTTGTCTGGAATAAACAGAGATTCCACATGGGGTGGGGTGTCTGCATCACCGCCTGTCTTGTAGTCCACAATACGAAGTGTGCCATCCTTGCTGTCCATACGGTCAATAATTCCTCCGATACGTGATTTTATGACTCCTTTGGGTGTTTGTATGTCGATGGGTTCATCCACTTCCATTTCCGATGCAATAAAAGTGAAGGGAGCGTAACGTAAATCATTTTGTAAAAGTTGTTTTAAATATCTTGCAATAACGGCAGAGTTGATAAGTTGTACGCCGTTATATTCCGGTTTTTCGTTTTGCGGAACATTAAAGAATAATTTTTTGAATGCTGTATCCACATAATCTTGCAGCTTCACTTCATTGCGTAGCAACGTTTCCAATGCTTCCTTATTAATGACTTTGCCATGAGTGGTCAGGTCTTTATAAATATGTTCGGCTGCGTAATGGAAAATACTTCCGAATGTGGCGGAATCTATTTCTGCACTCACTTCATCGGGGGCGGAGAGGCCGGCTACATACCTATAATAAAATTTTAAAGGACAATCCAGATAATAATTCAAGGCTGATGGAGAAAATTTTGCTTTGGGATTGGCACGGACATCAAACAGACTTTGCATCTGGCGCATGACATCCGGGGTCTTTTCTACAGTGATAGACGAGGTGCCTTGGGGGGACTGTCCGGCCTCCAGAAACTGACGTGTGATGGGGTGAGGCCATTCAATAAGGAATTGCAGCATGAAACGGCTCCATTCGCCGCGGTTCAGTCCGTCCGAACTGGTATTGTAAATTAAGGTAATCCTTTCTGCCCGTTGCAGCAGACGATAGAAATAGTATGCATATACGGCAATCTTATGCTCTATAGTAGTCATTCCGAAAGCTTTGCGCAGGTTGTAAGGAATAAAGGAAGAGTCTCCTCCCGATTTGGGAAGCTGCCCTTCATTGACCGATAGTAATACCAAGTGGCGGAAATCCAGGTTACGTGTTTCCAATACCCCCATGACCTGCATACCAATGGCCGGTTCGCCGTGGAATGGAATATTAGTCGTTGATAAGACCTTGACCAGCAATCGCCGGAATGTTTCGCTTTGTACGGTTAATTCATCTTCTTCTATCAGTGTGCGGAACCGGTTGATGGTGGTATAGGCTTTGAAAAGCGATTCCCGATAAAGTTGGTTGAATGCATCTGTGTCCTCGGTACCGGAAGTGTTTGCCTGGTAAATGCTTGCCACTTGCTGCAAAGTTTCGGACAGGCGTATGCACAGATTCAGGTTTCCGGAAAGCGGAGTGAAAAGCCGGGTCAGGAATTCATCTTTGCCCAATTCGCCGGGTAACGGATAGAAACGGTTGTTTCGGGTCAGTTCTTTCTCCAACAATTCGGCTTGACCGGTGAGTTGGTGGGTATAGGGGTGTTTTAACAGTGTAACAACTGATTGAAACGTGTAGCGGCCGCTTTTGAAATTAAATCCGTGGGTATGCAACTCCAGTAAGGCGATGAGGAAACTATATACAGGAGTTTGCGATAACGGAAATCCCATGGTGATATTGACATGTTTTACTTCTGCCGGCAATGAATGGAGGACCGGTTGAAGCAATGCTTCGTTACACAATACGACTGCGGTTTCCTTTTCCGGTGTAGTCAGATTGTTTCGTATCCATTGAGGCAGGTAACGGGCTTGTGCATTTTCAGTGGAAGATGCGATGTAGTGTACCTCTTTAGGTTTCGAGAGATTTTTGAATAACTCACCGGACAAAGGAGAAGGAAAGTCGCGTAAGTTCCGGCGGATAAACTCTCCGGCTTCATGGGTGACGGCTTGTCTGTTTTCCTTCATATAAAATTCGTCGTAATCCCAATAAAAAACAGCTTTTCCGGCATCTTTCAATTGGGTGAACAACGTATGTTCCACTTTGTTCAGCACATTAAATCCTACAAAAATATATTTCTCGTATGGAAGTTTGTCCACATCCAGATGCTCTATGACGTGACGGTACATCATTCCTTCGTAGGCAATGTTTTGAGAAACTAAGGATTCACGGAACCCTTTGTAGATGTTCCCCAATACGTTCCATAAAGAGATAAACCGTTCTTTCAGCGCTGTTCTCCGTTCGATGGAGAAGTTCTGGAAGAACTGCCGGATAGCTTCTTCCTGCTCATCATCAATGAAGGTGTAGTCGTCCATTATGTTGCGCAGATCCTGTAAATTGGAAAACAGTTTGTCGGTATCCACTCTATTTTTGTCGGCATCGTCAAAATCACTGATCAGCATTTCTCCCCAAAAATAGAAATCATCCAGTGTTTCCGTACTTTGAGTTTCCCGTCGGAATATCTTATAAAGTTCGCATACCAGTTTTACCGGATCACCCACTTCCCATGGAGAAAGACTACGGAACAATTCGCTGATGCTGACGTATGCGGGCGACCAAATAGGTGAGTCCGATTCTTGGGCGAGATACTCATTAAAGAAAAGTCCGGCACGTTTGTTAGGAAAAACCACGGCTGTATGTGCCAGGTTTCCTTCCGTATGTTTATATAAATCGGCTGCTACCAGTTTCAAAAAGCTTTCCATTATTCTATTTCCTCCAGTTCGTTGTTAAATACATACCATAAATAGCCACGGATATGCTCATATCCCATGTCTGATAATAAATCCATATATTCTTTCACCTGCTTGTTGTAAGCCTTCCGCTTTTTACCGAATTTAAAGTCCACCACAATCACCTCCCCGTCTTTCATCATCACGCGGTCCGGACGGCGGGTTTGCAGGACTCCTTTTTCCCGATAAATAATGGCACACTCATTGTATAGTTCCCAGCGGCCCGAATACCATTCTTTGACCAGCGGATGCCTCAAAGCCCATTCGGTGAGTTTTCGTATTTGTTCCTCTTGTTGTGCCGACTCTATGATTCCTTCGAAACGCAGGCGTTCTATGGCGGGAGGCACATCGTCCGTGGTACGGATTACGGAGAATAGATTATGCAACAACTGTCCTTGCCGGATGTATTTGTCTTTCGTTTCCTCTTCTCCCCGGATAAATTCGGCAGAACGGTTGGACTGTTTGAATTCGATGTTGGTTTCCAGCGTTTCCAGATGGATAGGCAAACGTCGGGCTACAGTCAGCAGCTTGTTGCCGGACACTTGTTTTTCCTCTTCGTGAGATGAGAGATAGAGCGTTCCCAGTTCGTATATTTCTTCTCCGGTGGCATAGCTCTTTCCGGTCATGTCGGATAAGGCATTTCCTAACAATTCGGATACCGTTCCTTTCTGTTCCGCCTTTCCATATATAATCAAGTTCTTTTTGGCACGGGTAAATGCCACATAAAGCAGGTTCAGATTATCCACCCATAATTGCAAGCGTTCATTCAGGAACTCTTCCCGATAAATGGATTGCTGCATGGCTGTGGAATAGTTGATGGGAACAATGTCAAGATCGCTAAACGGAGCTTGCCGGGGAGCACACCATACCAGATGGTTGTAAGTCTCATTCTCCATTTTCCAGTCGCAGAAGGGTAGCAGTACGGTATGGTATTCCAAGCCTTTGGACTTGTGGATGGAGAGAATGCGAATTCCTTCCACCTCGCCGGAAGGGATGGTCTTGCTACCTAGTTTTTCTTCCCAGTAGGTGATAAAAGCGGATAATTCGGAAGAATTGCTTTGCAAATATTCCGTCACGGCATCAAAGAAGGCGCACAGATAGGCATCCTGTTGTTTGATGCAGGACATCTGAAACAGATTGAAAAGTTTTTCCATCAGTTCATACAGTGGCATGAGGCGAAGCTGTTCCGCTTCTTTTATGAAATCGAATGGCAGATAATCATCTATTTCGTTCAGCAATAGAGTGTTGAGATCTATTCCTTTATGTAATACTTCATTCTGATAAGCAGCAGCCAGTTGCGCTTTGGCAATCCGGTTTCCGGGTTGTGACAAGTAGCGCAGGCTATCCATTATCATACATACCGCCAGTGAGGCATCCAGTCGGAATGCCTCATCGGATACGATTTTGTAAGAGGTGTTCTTGTCGAAGTAATCGGCTATTAAAGGAATGCTTCTGTTCTTGCGCACCAGGATGGCAATATCTTTCAGTTGCACGCCCTGCGCCACAAGTAGCTCCACTTCTTCTCCTAGGTGGTACAGGGTGTTTTCCATATAGGTCATGTCTTCCGTATCCGATAGAAATTCCACTTTGACATACCCTTTTCCGGGATCTTTGTATGTTTCCTGACACACGTCGTTGTAGGCTTCCTTCAGTTCCTTGCATTCCTTTTTTTGTTCTTCCTTATAAATGTTGTTCAACACCTCGCAGGCGGCTGTAAACACTTCGTTGTTGAAGTGAATGATGTTTGCAGCGCTCCGGCGGTTGGTGGTCAGTGTCTTTACTTTGACGGGAAAGGCTTCGATGTTTGTTTTCAGTCCGTTCAGTATGCCCCAGTCACCGTTTCTCCAGCGGTAGATGGATTGTTTCACGTCTCCTACAATCAAGCTGTCTGCTCCCTGAGACAAACCTTCGAGCAGCAACAGACGGAAATTGTCCCATTGCATACGCGAAGTATCCTGAAATTCATCAATCATTACGTTGCGTATGGTTGTTCCTATCTTTTCGAATACAAACGAGGAATCTCCTTCTTTTACCAGGTTATGAAGCAACGCGTTGGTATCCGACAGCAGGAAGCGATTGTTCTCATGGTTCAATTCGCGTACCTCTTCGTCTATATTGGCCAGCAGACGGATATTGTTTACGTGGCGCAGGGAGAGTTGGCAGGAATTGGCCAGCATATTGTTCCGGCTTCTATATTTTTCCGATTCATTCAGCAGGGGAATCAGTTCTTTTTCTGCCAGACCTAGGATAGCGTTGCGTATGGGGGAGGTTTTTTTCACCCATTCGTCGGGGCAGTCCAGACATTTTTCCACTGTTACATTGCGGACGCTGTCATCCAGTTTGCCCGATTGTAGTTTATTAAAATAGCCGGCTATACCTCGGGAACCGTTTTTCAAATCTTCTACTTTCACCCCGTTTGTATCCAATATTCCGAAGAATTGGTCGGCAAATCCTTTCATTTGTTCCTGCACCTCTTCCAAAATGGCTTGCAGCGTCTTGCGGTAATTCTTGATACAGTCTTTGTCCCGTAATTTTTCCCGTAGCCCATTTCCTTTTTCTATATATCCTTCATCGAAGATGTTTCGTCCGAAATTCTTTATCTCACCGGAAACATTCCACCTCTTGTCATCGGCAATTCTTTCTTCTATATATTCCAACAGCCAATAGAGTACGGGAGATTGTCGGTCCAGCTTTTCTATCATGGAGTCCACGGCATCACTCAGTACCTCCATATTGTTCAGTTCGATATTCAGATTGGCACCCAATTCCAGCTCCCGTGCCAAATTGCGCATCACCGACTGGAAGAATGAGTCAATGGTTTCCACCCGGAAGCGGCTGTAATCGTGTATCATGTAGTGCAGTGCCGTACCGGCGGCTGTCCTTATGTCTTCTGGGGGCATTTCCAGTTCTTCTGTGATTTTCTGTAAATAGGGATCAGAATCCTTATCCTTTATCCATATTCCGTATAGCTGGCTCAGAATCCGCTCTTTCATTTCGGTAGTGGCCTTGTTGGTAAAAGTCACAGCCAGTATATTACGGTATGCCCGTGGGTTCTGTATCAGCAGCTTTATATATTCCACGGCCAGTGTGAATGTTTTTCCCGAACCGGCAGAGGCTTTATAAACTAATAATTCAGGAGAATGTTTCATTTTAAATAATTTGCTAATTTGCTAATGGCTGCGCTGTGTACCGGATGGTAATTGGCTGACACATTAGCACATTTTTATTTTTAATTAAAAACCAGTACAAAAACAGTGGCCTGTCCCTTTTCCTTGTAAGGCAGCAGGGTCAGTGTGCCACCGCTCAGCCTCATGATTTGTTTGCTTAGACTCAGTCCGATGCCACTTCCTTCCTCTTTGGTCGTGAAGAAAGGTACAAAAATTTGTCCGGCTGCATCGGGAGGAATAGCGGGGCCGTTGTTGGCTATCTCTATACGGATACTTTCTTGCGGATCACAATAAGCTTTCAAGGTGATTTTTCCGTCGGGAGCATTACCTATGGCTTGAATCGCATTTTTCAGCAGATTCGTAACCACTTGGGCTATCAGGTTCTCGTCGGCAAAGACTATCAGGTCTTCCCGGGCTTCGAGGATGGAAAGAGTGATGTTGGGGCATGGATGCTGGTGCTGTGCCAGTCGGATCATCCGTTCCAGGAAAGGACGGACATAGAACAGCGATGGTTCAGGTGATGGCAGTCGTGTCAGTTTGCGATAAGACATGACAAAATTTATCAATCCTTTACCTGTAGAGTGAATCGTTTCCAGCCCTTGTTTCATTTCTTCATTTTCTGCTCCGGGAAGAGCCAGTAGTGTTTCGCTGAGGGAAGTCACCGGAGTGAGTGAATTCATTATTTCATGAGTCAGTACGCGGGTGAGGCGTATCCATGAATCTATTTCCCGTTCATCCAGCTCCCGATTGATATCACTCAAGGCAATAATGCGGAGTTCCTCGTCTTTGATACGGATGCCGGACACCCGTAAGGCAAGATGTACTGTTCCCCGTTCTGTGTTGAACTGAATTTGCAGCTTGTCACCCGGAACTGCTTTTTCCAAAGCAATCATCAGTTCATCCGAGATGCGAGAGAGTTGTTTGACATGAGTCAAAACATCCAGCCCCAACAGATTCATGGCCTCTTTATTCTTTTGATAAACGGAGCCTTTGCTGTTCAGCACCACAATGCCGGTTTCTACAAAGTCCATGATGAGCTCATAATACTTCTCTCGTTGTGCCGTTTCCTGTTTTACATTGTACAAAATACGTGCGATGCGGTTCAGCATGACATTGACCATGGAAGAATCGCCAGGGGAGGCATGTTCATAAAAACGAACAGCGGGGTCGTCGTTTTCGATGGCGTCGAGCAGAAAGGCTATCTTCCGGGTATTAAAAGTGTACAGGCGGTAAAACCAGCCTATGGAAACAAGGAATGAAGGTACGGCTATGCATAGCCACAGCCAATTGCGCTGCTGGATTAGTAAGGTGCAGGCAATACCTAGGAACAGTACAGTGAAAAAACGGAAGAAGAATTGTTTCACAGCTTGATTATTTATTGTTTCGTTGATGCTTCTTTAGAGTCTGTTTAAAATTTGATTGTAGTGAGGAAGGACATGAGAAAATGGTCATAATCCGAATTTTTTCATCTTGTTATAAAGCGTCTGACGGGTAATTCCCAACTGTGCCGCTACAGCCGAGAGGTTTCCGTTGCATTTCTCTATCGCCTTCTGAATCATTTGCAATTCCATCTCCTCCAGAGTTGAGACACTTGTTTCTGTCGCAGGAGCCGCTACTTTTCGGGGGAAATGAAAATGTTCCTCACTCAATATACCATCTTCATTGATAATGACCGCTTTCTCTACGGCATGTTCCAATTCGCGTATGTTTCCATACCACGGATATGTCCGTAACTTTTCTTGCGCACCGGTAGAAAGAAGGATATTTCCTTTGTCATATTGTTTGCAGAACCGGTCTATAAAGCGTTGGGCCAAAGGGATAATATCTTCTTTGCGTTCCCGCAGAGGGGGAATCTCGATGTGGATGGTATTGATGCGGTAAAGCAAATCCTCGCGGAATTTGCCTTTGGCCACCATCTCTTCCAAATCACAATTGGTGGCGCAAATCAAACGTATGTTGACAGGTATCGGTTCGTTGCTTCCTACTCGCACCACGCTTCGGCTTTGAATGGCGGTGAGTAGTTTGGATTGCAGGTGATAGGGCAGGTTGCCTATTTCGTCCAGAAACAAAGTCCCTTCATGGGCGGCTTCGAATTTACCTGCACGGTCGGTATGGGCATCGGTAAACGAGCCTTTTTTATGGCCGAACAGTTCGCTTTCGAACAGGGATTCGGTAATGGCACCCATATCCACCGTTATCATATCCCGTCGGTATCGGGCAGACAAAGCGTGTATTTCCCGTGCCAGCATTTCTTTTCCTGTGCCGTTCTCTCCTGTAATCAGAATATTGGCATCCGTTTGCGCCACTTTCTCTATCAGCGTCCGCAGTTGCTTCATGGCATTGCTTTCTCCCCAATACATAGAAGATACGGTTTTAGGGACTTCCGCTCTCTTCTTGTTCTTGGAGGAATTGCGGCAGGCAGACAGCAAGGTTTCTATCAGCCGGGCATTGTCCCAAGGCTTGACGATGAAGTCTGTTGCTCCTTCCTTGATGCCGCGCACTGCCAGGTCTATGTCAGCATAGGCTGTGAAAAGTACTACGGGCAGGGAGGGGTGTATTTTCTTTATCTCGTGTAACCAGTACAGACCTTCATTCCCGGTATTCAGTCCGCTGCTGAAATTCATATCCAGCAGCACTACTTGCGCGTTTTCTTCACGTAGCGCAGCGGGCAGTGTGATGGGTGAGGGCAGTGTGACGATATGTTCGAAATGATTTTTCAGCAATAGCTTTACTGCCGACAGCACTCCTTTGTTATCATCTACTACTATGATGGTTCCTTGTTTGCTCATAAATATCTTCTGTTCTTTTTCAGAAGAACAAAGATAACAATTTTCTCTCGTCAATCTTTTCTTTCAGAGAAAACTTTTCAAGTTCATGAATTGTTCTATTATAAAATAGCATTTCAAATGAAGACATTTATATTAAGCATAATTGTAACCATGATCACATCGGTAGCTGGTGCACAGCAAAAAAGTTTTTATGACTTTACGGTCAAGGCTATTGACGGGAAGGACTTGCCACTTTCCACGTTCAAAGGTAAGAAAGTATTGGTAGTCAATGTGGCATCTAAATGCGGTTTCACTCCCCAGTACGCCAAGTTGGAGGAATTGTATGAGAAATATGGAAAAGATGATTTTGTCGTTATCGGATTTCCTGCCAATAATTTCCTACATCAGGAACCCGGAACGAATGAAGAAATCAAGGAGTTTTGTACGTTGAATTATGGAGTTACTTTTCCTATGATGGCTAAAATATCTGTAAAGGGGAAAGATATAGCTCCCCTTTATCAATGGCTTACGCATAAAAGTGAAAACGGGGTTTCGGATGCTAAGATAGGGTGGAACTTTCATAAGTTTCTGATTGATGAAAATGGTAGATGGGTTGCCTCAATCGGCTCTACTACTAGTCCGCTTTCACAAGAAATTGTAGAATGGATTGAAGAATAAAATGACCAAAAGATAAATAATGCCATATTGTTATTGCACCAGCTTTCCGTTTTTCAGTTCCGACATCAGTTGACATTTAAAGAAACATCACTAAAAATAGCGGAATATATTTTCGTCCTATTTATTAAATTGCTATCTTTGCCACGTTTTCCACGCCGGTACTTCCGCAAGGAAGTTAGGGAGGTGGGAAATATACATATATAGAAAAGACGTTTACTTGACGTTTTGTTCTTGGCTCTACAGAACTTCGCAAATTCTAAAATCCAGCCAAAACAAAGCAACAGTAGGTGTCTGCGGGGTATGTTTATATCCTTGGTGCGCCTTTGCCGGTCAAAGGTGCATTCAAGTGTCATTATACATATCGGCGTGGGCTTCTGCGTTGCTCGTTCAGACTGGATTGGGCAATGCGAAGGCCTTGTAGGGCGGGACGAGTAACAGGTACAGATTCCCGCGCTTTTTTTATATATAGGTATTACAATTCTGATTTAACACATAAGAACCGTCCGGTTCGGGAATCTGCGGAAGGTCATTGGTTGACCCGACAGGCTGCATCTACATTGTGCGGATTCCCATCCTCCATTTGTTGAAATAGCTTTTCTCCGGTCAGCTTAATCACAAGAGGCCGATTCCTCTTGTATTTTACGAAACTTCTCGTAATTGATTGAATTACAGATATCTATCTGTATTTCAAAGCTCCATAACTATGTTCTCAAGTGAAAAAATGCAATGGTTTGCCATGCGTGCCACTTATCGCCGGGGGATGCAGATCAAGGCTTTGTTGGATAAAGAAGGAATCAACAATTTCATCCCCATGCGTTACGAAGTTCGTATAAGGAACGGGCGCAAGAGGCGTGAGCTGGTTCCCGTTATCAGTGATCTGATATTTGTTCATGCCGTCCAGTCCGAACTTCAGAAGGTGAAGTTTAAACTTCCGTATTTTCAATATATGATTGATATCCGCAACGGGCAGAAAATCATTGTGCCCGATGATCAGATGAGGCAGTTTATCGCTGTGGCTGGAACGTATGACGAGCATCTTATTTTTTTCAGTCCCGACGAGGTGAACTTACGGCGCGGTACGAAAGTCCGTATCACAGGTGGTGACTTCGAGGGCTACGAGGGGGTGTTTGTAAAGGTAAAAGGTGCTAGAGACCGTCGTGTGGTTATCAGTCTGCAAGGGGTGATAGCTATGGCCATGGCGACTATTTCGCCGGACTTAATAGAAGTGATAGAAGAGCCGAAGAAGAAATAATTTCATTTGCTACGTTAAACATTGTTATTCCCTGATTAATGGGAAAGTAAACGATCTGATTATATAAATCTTATATATAATAATGTGTAGAACCACATTTATGCCGTCAGGCATCCGGCTCCAGCAGCTTGAAGCTGGAACGGTAGGTGTCCAGCAGGCCGTCCCGCT
>OGQQ01001748.1_pt1 | contig 15971 bp, 15 predicted proteins | sample 1553281 | NCBI WGS metagenome assembly OGQQ01 (sample SAMEA2579937, study PRJEB22360) | human gut metagenome | biome: human gut; feature: human-associated habitat; material: faeces | place: Denmark | collected 2008/2010 | reverse complement strand
CCAACTGAATTAGTGCCATGCCCGGCACACATTAAAAAAATCGCTTGATATTATCTATCAAACGATTCTTTCATTAATCTAATTGTATTTGTTTTACAATCTCATCATCAAATGTTTTAATTGTAAAACAATCATTTTCATAAATACCATAACTGTTCGTACCTTCTTTAGGTAAAGAAATCGAAGACGGATTTAAAATATAAATACCGTTTTCTTTTTTTGCGAGTGGTTTATGAAAATGTCCATAAATCAAAATATCATTTTCATTTAATAAAGGAAGTTGATCTTCATTAAACAAATGTCCATGTGTCATAAAGAAATGATGTTGATCCACATCCATTAAAGCATAATCACTACGCATAGGAAAATCTAAAACCATTTGATCCACTTCACTATCACAATTCCCTCTTACCGCAATAATATCCTTTTTTAAAGGATTTAACAAAGCAATAACCTTCTTACAATTATAATTCTTAGGTAAATCATTACGTGGCCCATGATATAAAATATCCCCTAAAATAACGAGTTTGTCTGCTTTTTCTTCATGATATTTTTCAATAGCCTTATTTGCCCAATAATAAGAACCATGAAGATCTGATATAAACATTACTTTCATACAATTACGCTCTTCTAATTGTTTTGATCACAACTGGTGTTGTTGGACAATCTTGGAAGTTTGTAGGGACATTGGCAATTTGATCTACAATATCTAAACCTTCAGTAATTTTACCAAATGCAGCATATTCACCATCTAAATGTGGTGCTGGTTTATGCATAATAAAGAATTGTGAAGAGGCAGAATCTTTGATCATTGTTCTAGCCATAGATAAAACACCTTCTGTATGTTTTAATTCATTGTTAACACCATTGCTTTTAAATTCACCTTTAATAGAATCACAATGTTTTTCTTTAAAATCTTTTGTATATCCCCCACCTTGAATCATAAATCCTGGGATAACTCTATGGAAAATTAACCCTGCAAAGAAATCTTCATCTATTAATTTTAAAAAGTTTTCTACTGTAATTGGTGCAACATCTGCATCCAATTCTAGTGCTATTGTTCCATAGTTTTTTACAACTATTTCAGCATGATGTTTTCCTGTACTATACATATTATTTTCCTCACTTTCATTGCTTATTTGATTATTTTGTATATATTCGTCTTTATTCTCTGTGTTATTCTCCTTTGTAGAATTTTCTGTATTAGTTGTTCCTTCTATATTTGTTGAATTTTCTTCCAATTGTTTTTTGCTTTGAGAATTGCTGTTTATAACTGCATAAATTCCTATTGCAGCAAGCATTACAATTACAACCACTCCTATAATAATATACGACTTTTTCATGTAAATTCCTCCTTAATTATATAAATTATCTTCCATCATAAATTTGCTTTGCCCCTTCAATACTCACTGAAATAACATATCGACAGATTTATTTTTGTTAACTATTTTTTTCTATAATTTTCAATTTTTTCTATTGACACATAATATCTTTTAGGATTTTTAGGATCAATATATACTGGTAAAATATCAATATGATTTCTTTCAATTATACGTTCTGGATTAAGCCAAATGTTTTCACTTTTGAATGTTCTTTCTTCTCCATTATTGTCTCTTGCATAACATATGATTACAAAAGAATGCATATTAATGTAAAAATTATTCCTAAAAAACATTCTGTAAATTTTGCTCCCATCTTTTTCTCCTTTGTATTTACACCAGTTATAAAATATCATTCTTCCCATTAAGTGTCAATGTTTTTTATTTAAAATATAAAAAATGAATTCAAATTATAAACTTGTTGTCTAATAATTCGAATTCATTTTATAAATATCATTCCTAATTTGATTTTATATGCTATTAACGTATTATTTTGCCAGCCTTTTTAATCTTAGTGCGTTTAGTGTTACTGTTAAACTGCTTATTACCATTGCAAAACTTGCTATCATAGGGTTTATTGTTACTCCCCATTTACTGAACAATCCCATTGCAATTGGTATCATTAAGCTATTATAGAAGAATGCCCAAAATAGATTTTGTTTTATGTTTCTTATTGTTTTTTTACTGATGTTTATTAGATTTAGTATGCTGTTCAAATCATTTCTGGTTAATATTACGTCAGACGAATCCATTGCTATATCTGTTCCACTATTTACACTAACACCTATGTTACTGCTTGCGAGTGCTGGACTGTCGTTTATTCCATCTCCACACATCATAACATATTTGCCTTCTGTTTTCAGTTTTTTTACTACCTCCGTTTTTTCACGTGGCGTAACATTTGATATCACTGTAGTTATGCCTATTTCTTTAGCAATTTTTTCGGCTGTTTGTGTGTTATCTCCTGTTAGCATTACAGTCTCTATTTTATTTTTATTCAGTTTACTTATTACTTCTTTTGAATTTTCTCTTACAATATCGTTTACACCGATAATTGCTGAAATTTCATTGTTTATCACAACATAAATTATGCTATTTCCTTCTTTTGCAAGCTTTTCTTCGTCTTGTTTATGACTATTTGTTATATCATATTTTTCTAATATTTTTGAATTGCCTAATATTACATCGTTTTCAGCTATCTTTCCAATTATTCCATAGCCACTTACATCTTTAAAATCTTTTACATCGAGTGTTTCAATTTTATTTTCGTTTAAGTAATCTTCAAAAGCCTTTCCTATTGGATGTGTCGACTTTTTCTCCAAGCTTCCAACTATTTGCATAAGTTCTTTTTCTTGCATTTTGCTATAATTTATTATTTTGGCTATTTTTAGCTTACCATATGTTAATGTTCCTGTTTTATCAAACACAACTGTCGTAGTCTTTTCGGCATTTTCTAATATTTCACTCTTCTTTACTAATATTCCATTATTGGCACACACGCCTTCAGATACAACGATTGCTAATGGAGTTGCTAAACCTAAACTGCAAGGACATGCCACAACCAATATCGTTACAAAAGCATTTATTGCTGTGGCAACAGTGTTTCCTAAAATTAGATATGCAATAAAAGTAATTATTGCAATTAGTATAACTGCTGGCACAAAATACCCACTTACAGTATCAGCCACTTTTGCAATCGGAGCTTTAGTGTTAGTAGCCTCTATTACGAGTCTTACAATTTCAGAAATAGTCGATTCTTTTCCGATTTTTTCGGCTTCATATTCAATATATCCATCATAATTTATACTTCCGGCTATTACTTTGCTTCCTTCTGCTTTACTTGTAGGCTTGCTTTCTCCAGTAATAAAAGATTCGTCAAGATGTGCCTTTCCTGTTATTATTTCTCCATCAACCGCAATCTTTTCACCAGGTTTGCTTACGACGATATCACCTTTTTTTATTTCATCTATTGTAACCTTTTTTTCTTCTCCGTTTACTTTAATAACCGCTTCTTTAGGTGTTATTTGTACTAATTTCTGAATTGCTTCTTTCGTCTTATCCTTGCTAATTCCGTCAATATATCTTCCTAATTTGATGAAAAATATTACTATTGCAGCAGACTCAAAATATAAATTTTCTACATATTCATGATGTCCTTTTGCAATCATGTACATTCCATAAATACTATACAAAATGCTTGTAATAACACCCATTGCAACAAGTGTATCCATGTTTGGAGCCTTATGAATTAAATTTTTAAAGCCACTTTTAATAATATCAAATCCATACACAACGAAAGCAATCGTTAGTGCAATCAAAGTTCCAGCATAAATTAAAGGATGCATGTGCATATCTAAAAACGAAAAGTTTGGAAGTCCAATCATGTGACCCATAGAAATATACATAAGAGCCACTGCTAAAACAGAAAATATTATAAATTTAACTTTTTCATTTTTATTTTGTTTCTTTTCACTATTTTCATTATAAATGCCTAAGCTCTTAAATCCCGCTTCTTCAACAAATTTTTCAAGAGTTTCCAAGTTTAAAATATTTTCATCATATTCAATTAAGGCATTTGCCATTACAAGATTTACTGTTGCACTTTTAATTCCATTTTGTTTATTTAAATATTTCTCCAATCCGTTAGAACACGCACTGCACGTCATCCCATCTATAGAAAGAACAACCTTTTTCAAAAAACTTCACCTCTTCTATTTTACATCAAATCCTATATTTTCAATTTTTTCTTTTATTTTTGATTCTTCTATTCCATCTTCTGCTTCAATCTTTACAGTTCCAGTCGTATGGTCTGCCTTTACACTCTTTATTCCATTCATATTTTTTACTGCATTTTGAATTCTGTTTTCACATCCTGTGCACATCATTCCTTCTACTTTTAAATTAATTTCTTTCATTTTAAATTTCCTCCCTATATTTATTAATTTGTCCAATTATTGGCAATTTATTTGTTAAACCTTTTAAATAAACTCGTTAGCTCATCTATAATCTCCAAGTTTCCTTTTTCTAAATCATCACTTACACAAGTATATAAATGATTTTCTAATATGTGATTTGACAAGCTTCTTATAGAATTTTCTACTGCCGATAGTTGAATTAACACATCATTGCAATATCTATCTTCATCTATCATCTTTTTTATCCCTTTTATTTGCCCTTCAATTCTATTCAGTCTATCATTCACAATCTTTTTTTCTTCCTTTGTACGATGAGTTTGTTTATGACAACAATTTTTATCTTCTATAATTTCATCACTCCCTTTCTCAACTTTCAAACGCTATTATATACCCCAGTATGGTATTTGTAAATAGAGGGGTATATAGAAAAAGCCATTCATACGAATGACTTTTTAGCTACATATATCAAATTTAATTTTTCGCCCAAAAAGGGGCGTCCCTATTGGGCGATTTTTCTTAATACTGTTTTGTTTTCTTTTAAGCTTTCTGGTACGTTTATTACTCTTTGGTTAGAAGAGCCTCTCCATTCTAATGTTGGATTGTGTAGTGCATCTACATATTGACCGTCTACTAAGACATCTACGTATTTCAAAGCCTCTTTGTCTTTTAGGTCTTTTTCAAATGTGTAACCTGACCATACCCATACATTTTTTTCTGGATATTTTTCTTTGAATGCTTTTGCAAGTTCTTTTGTTCCTTCTATGTTCTTTGGATGCATTGGCTCTCCGCCTAAAATTGATAAGCCTTCTATGTTTGGATTATCACATAATTCTAGTACTTTGTTTATTGTATTTTGTGTAAATTCTTTTCCACCTGCAAAGTCGTGTGTTTCTTGGTTGAAACATTTTGGGCAATTAAATGCACAACCTTGCATAAATATTGATACTCTTACACCTGGTCCATCTGCTATATCCATTTTTCTTATTTTGTTATATCTCATTTTTATTCCCCCATATTCGTAATTTTCAAAATGAAAATATTTAAAAATTATAGTATTTATATGCCAGTAACCATTATTCTTAAGAATGGTTATGCGTAGCTTGAATTTCTACGCACAACCAATTCTAATATTATCTATTTTGATGTTACAGCTTCTTTTTCTTCACTATGCTCATGTTTTTCGCATCCACATTTGCATTCATCTTCTTCAACATAATCTTTATTATCTATGTGAAGTACTCTTTCTTTTATTTCTTGAGTTCTTCCTTTGTTCCAGAAGTTGCTTCCTATATATCCACAAGTTCTTCTTGCGACATTTAATGTGTTGTGGTCTCTGTTTCCACAGTTTGGGCAATACCATTCTAGATTGTCATCTATTAGTATTTCTCCTGTATATCCACATTTTTGGCAATAATCAGATTTTGTGTTTAATTCTGCATACATGATGTTGTCATAAATAAATTTCATTATTTGAAGTACTACTTCCAAGTTGTTTTGTAAGTTTGGAGTTTCTACATAAGATATAGCTCCTCCTGGGCTTAGTCTTTGGAATTCACTTTCTAGTTTTAACTTAGAGAACGCATCTATTTCTTCAAATACTGGAACATGGTATGAATTTGTTATATAATTTTTGTCTGTTATTCCCTTTATTTTTCCGAATCTCTTTTGTAGACACTTTGCAAATTTATATGTTGTAGACTCAATTGGCGTACCATAAACACTGTAATCTATATCTTCTGCTTCTTTCCATTCTGCGCATTTTTCATTCATTTTCTTCATTACTTCTATGGCAAAATCTTTTCCGTCACCATTATCTGTATGGCTCTTGCCTGTCATGTATTTAACACATTCGTATAATCCTGCATATCCTAAAGATATTGTAGAATATCCACCATGTAATAATGGATGAATGCTTGCACCCTTTGGTAATCTCGCAAATGCTCCATGTTGCCATAGTATTGGGGCAATATCACTTGTTGCTTTTGCAAGTCTTTCGTGTCTTACTTGTAAAGCCTTATGGCAAAGTTCAAGTCTTTCATCATATATTTTCCAGAATTTCTTTAAATCCTTTCCTGATGATAAAGCAACATCAACTAAGTTGATTGTTACAACACCTTGATTAAATCTACCATAATATTTTGGCTTCTTTGTAACTGGGTCTATATAAGGAGTTAAGAATGAACGGCAACCCATACATGGATAACATTGTCCATCTCCATTTGCATCTACTTTCATTTGCTTCATTATTTTCTCTGATATATAATCTGGAACCATTCTTTTTGCTGTACATTTTGCTGCAAGTTCTGTCAAATACCAGTATTTACTGTTCTCATGTATATTATCTTCCTCAAGTACATAAAGAAGTTTTGGGAAAGCTGGTGTAATATATACACCTTTTTCATTTTTGAATCCTAATATTCTTTGGTTTAGGAATTCTTCTATTATCATTGCTAGTTCTTCTTTATATTCGTCTGTTTCTCCTAAATACATACAAACTGATAAGAATGGAGCCTGACCATTTGTATTTGTCATTGAATTTACTTGGTAGTTAAATGTTTGAACACCATCAGCAACTTCTTTTTTAGTATCTTCTTTTGCGAACTTCTCGCATTGTTCTTTGCTTAATCCATTTTCTTTATATTTTTTGTAATATTTTTCATAGCTACTTCTTACAAATGGAGCCAAATGTGCAAGTGAAACAGTAGCACCACCATATGTAGAAGATGTAACAGCAAGTATTATTTGTGTTGCAATTGTACAAGCTGTAATAAATCTGTGAGGCTTCTCAATCATAACACCATTCATTATAGTACCATTTTGAAGCATATCCTCTAGGTTTATTAATTCGCAGTTTGTTAAAGCATTTTGTGCAAAATAATCAGCATCGTGGAAATGTATAATTCCTTCATCATGAGCCTTTACAACATCATCTGGAAGCAAGAATCTTCTTGTTATATCTGTACTTGTTATTCCTGCTAGATAATCTCTTTGTGTTGTGACTACTCTCGCATTTTTGTTGGCATTTTCATTATTCCAGTATTCACTCTCTCCATCGATTAGCTCTTTAATAGTTTGATCTGTTGTGTTAGCTTTTCTAACAAGAGCTCTTGTATAACGATATGTAATATATTGTTTAGCAAGCTCATATCTTCCTATTTCCATAAGCTTTTGCTCGATTATATCTTGAATATCTTCAACTAATATTCTAGATTTTCTTAAATCCTCTATATATCTTATTATTTCATCAATTTCTTCATCTGTAGCTTTTTGTTTTTTTGAAACTTCATTATTTGCTTTTTTTATTGCAGTTCTAATCTTTTCAGCATTGTACTCAACTATTGTTCCATCTCTTTTTATTACTTTCATTGTTAACACACATTCCTTCCCCAAAAATATTTCCTAGATTTGAAAATTATAATTATTTTTCAATCTATTGCTTTGCAATTTATGACTATTATTATACCTCAACTTTTTACTTTTTCTGTTGCAAAAGCAACAATTTTGCTTTTTTATTTTTTATTTTTTTGTTATCCTTTTGGCTCTAATAGAATATGCTTTGTTACATTTTTGTTACAATCTGTCGTTTTTTGTAAATGCTAATTTAACAGTAAAAAGCAGAAATAATTTATAAAAAATCATCTCTGCTTTTATCAATTTTTAATTATTTTATTAGCTTAAACATTCTCTGTTTCAGTTGCAACATTATTTTCTTCTTGATTTGCTTCTTCAGCTTCTTTGCTTACAGGGTTAGTTCCAAATGAAAACATCTTTCTTTCAGCTTTAGCTCTTCCTTCAAACTTTTTGTTAAATTCCTCTTTTGCACTATCTAATGCGTCTTGCATTGCAGTAAACATTTCTTCAACATCTTCTTTTGTAAAATCATAAACGCTACTTCTTGCCATTGGCTCTAATATTTGAATGTCATGCATTACTTTATTTACTCTTTTTCCTGCGTTCTCCATAAATTTAGCTCTTTTTTCTTCGTTTACTTCCATTTTACTTTCTCCTTCTATATGTATTAATTTGTTTTCATGACTTTTGTTATAACACAAAAAAGTGCATAAATCAAGAAATGAAAACAAATTTTTATATTATTTCGTCCTCTCCACTATTTCTACTATATCTGATATATACTGGCTTAACACCGGTATATTCAGCCTTATTATTTTCTGCATTACATATATTATTAATGCTGTAATTATCGAAAATCCAATTCCTATTCCAATTCCTTTTGATATTCCAGACATAAAATTTCTAACAAGATATTTTCTTGAATCTCCTGCAATTTCGATTAATTCCAGTACCTTGTTTTTATTTAATGTATTGTTTAAATTATTTAATTGTATTAATAGTTTTTTCTCTAATTTTTTCTTGTGATAATTTTTAGAATTTGTAGCTAGTTGCATCATTTTCGAATTATCACATTTAAATTTTTCTATTTTTTTATTTTCTTTTAATCTTATTTTTTTCATAATAAAAGAGCCACCTTTCTATTATGATGACTCTTTTTACTATTATTTATTCAGTTACATTTGTAACATTTTCATCAACTAATTCATTTATTGCAGTTGTATTATTTTTTCCGTTTTCTCTTGATTTTTTGTCTATTTCTTTTTTCACTTCTTCTAATCTGTTTATCAAATTTTGCAATCTTTTTGTGTCTTTTCCTATTTGTTCCCAGTCATTGCTTTGTGTTGATGTTTTTAAATTGTTGTTTGCTTTTATTATTAAATCTGCAAGCTCATCTAAACTATCTGTGTTCTCTATTTCAATATCGACTGCATATTGTGAAACTAAATTTGAAAGTGCTTCGCTAAACGTATTTCCTATTGCAACTTTATTTCCAGATGCAACTACCACTTTCTTTAGCACTGGCAATGAGTCTGTTTCATTCACAAATTGTTGATATATTGGTTCTACATATAATAAAGTATTGTTTATTGGCACTATTATTATATCTTTAGAAAGCTTTGTTCCTGAAACATTTAAGTTTTCTATTTCCTTTGCAATTGTCTCGTCTTGTCCTAGCTGAGTATCTAATTGCATTGGTCCTAGAACATTGCTATCTGTTGGATAGTTGTATAACTTTAATACATTGTTTCCATTTTCATCAGTCGAACCAACTAAATATGCTGTTACATTCTGTTTTTCATATGGTGTAAATGGTATTACTAAGCCTAATCTTGATGTTGTACTGTCTGTTGTTTTTACCATTGTATAATATGGGTTTATTTCAGTTCCCTTTGTAGATGAAACCTTGCTACTTGCATTATGCGTTGCAATGTCCCATACATCGTCTCCTCTGTACAATACATCTGGTTGAATATTGTGGTATCTTTTTAATACTTCTGCTTGAATATTATACAAATATTCTGGATACACAAAATGATCTGATATTTGTTCTGGTATCTCTTTCTTAGAGAATAAATCTGGATATATTTTTTCATATACCATTGCAATTGGATCTGTTTTATCTGTTCTATAGAATGTTACATCTCCAGTATATGCATCTATTATTACTTTTACAGAATTTCGTATGTAATTAATTTCATCTTTCGATATACCATTTTCCTCTAGAACTGTTCTTTGTGAATATGGGTATTCGTTACTCGTTGTATATGCATCAAGCACCCAAACAAGTTCTCCATCGTTTGTAACAACCATATATGGGTCATCATCATATGTTAAATATGGCATTATTGTCTTTGCTCTTTGAATTATATTTCTGTTTGTTAGAATTTTACTATCACTCTTTACATTTCCTGAAAATACTAGTTTTGCGTCTTTTTCTTTTATTGCTAAAACTAATCTATCTAAGAAATTTGCTTTTAAGCCAGCATCTCCGTCATATACATTTTCTGTATTTTTCAAAGCATCTTCTGTTGGATAATCAAATTCTTTCTTGCTATTACTATTGGTTACAACTGTATCGTTTGTCTCCAATCCAAAATAAATTCTTGGTTCATTTATATTTAAAACTTCATCAGTTTGGTCAAATGCTTTTTGAATATGGTTTATGTTTCCAGAATCTGTTGTTGATGTTGCGGATGTTATTATTGCTCCGAATCCATGTGTATATTCATAAGTTTTATTGTTGTATGTTCCCTTCGAACTTGCAATTTCTCTTGGAGTTACATATACTAATTGCTCTTTTCCAGAAATATTGTATAGCCCAATTTGAGTTGACCTAAAATTATAATATCCTTTATTCTTTTGAGAACCCTCTAAATCTTTTAAAACTGTTGACGCATTTGCAATTGGAATATTTTGAATTGTTTCAATATTTTCAGTAATATCATTTTGAGTAATTGTTCCTCCGTCTTGAACATTAACTTCATCTATATTTATTCCATATGCAATTTTTGTATTATTTATATTATTTTCGATATATTTTTTTTCCTTATCAAGTTCATTTGAATTTACAAATATTAAATTAAATCCAAGCATTACTAAAAGTAAAGAAACTAAATAACCTGGAACAACTAATATTGAACCTATTACTTTCTTAGTTCTTCCTTTTTTGAATTCTTTTATTGCTTTAAATACTGAAACTATCATAATTACAGATAATGCAATATATCCCCAGAACCCGATTGTTGTTTCTGTAATTCCGGCTCCAAATATTGAATAATTCTCTGATTCATCATTATTTAATACTATAAATTTTTGTACCCCAATATCTAAAGTTCCAATAAGCATCAATATTGCAAATAAAACTATAATTACTTTTAAATAACCAAGTGCATTATTTAATAGTCCGCTCTTTTTTACCGATTCTCTCGATATTCCATCAAAACAAATATTAAACACTATTAAATAGTACAAAGTTGCATATACTACTGCTGCAATCATTGCAACTAATGCATATATAGTTATAAATTTTAAGAATGGTAATATAAACACGAAAAATCCTATATCTAAGCCTAGTGCAGGGTCTGTTGTAACAAATTGTGTATTAAAGAAACATGGTAATGCCTTTTCTACTATCATTCCAGTAGTTCCAATTGTTACTAATGTTGCAAATATAAACGAAATTGATTTTTGTGGAAGCTTTGGCATTTCTTTCTTTTCGTCTTCAAAAAATACCTTTAGGCCTCTTTTTACCTTAGTTGTTGTTGTATATGTTAATGTAAATATTGCCAAGAAATTAACTACAGCAGCTATTCCTCTATACTTCATGTTCTGCCAGAACATAGAGATGTAGTTCTCGCCAATCTCTTTTATCTCTAAGAATTCGCCTCTTTCAACTATATAAATAATTAATAAAGCAATTGCTAAAACAGCTAGAACAAGTTTCTTTCTTGTTTTTCTTTTTTTAGTAGTACTCTCTGTTTCAGTATTTGCAGGCTTTGCTTGTTGTGCTGTTTGTTCTTCATTTTTTATTTCTTCTTGTTGCTCTGCTTTTACTTCATTATTAGATTTTTCTTGTTCATTACTTTCTTGCTTTTTATCGTTCTTTTTTTCTTTAGCTTCTTCTTTTTTATTCTCTTTAATTTCTTCAGTTTTTGGTATTTTTTCTTCTGCTTGTTTTACTTCTTTCTTTTTTTCTTCCAAGCTATATTCCTCCAATCCTTAAATTAAAGCCTTTACAAAATCTTCGCTATTAAATATTTCCATGTCGTCAACTTGCTCTCCAACACCTATAAATTTTACAGGCACTTTGTTTTCATTTACAATTCCTATTACAGCTCCACCTTTTGCAGTTCCATCAAGCTTTGTAAGAACTATTCCTGTAATATCTACTGTTTCTTTAAAAGCCTGAACCTGTGAAATTGCATTTTGACCAGTCGTTGCATCTAGCACCATAAGTACTTCTTCTGATGAATCTGGCAATTCTTTGTCTATTACTTTTTTTATTTTAATTAACTCGTCCATCAAATATTTCTTATTGTGAAGTCTTCCTGCCGTATCGCAAATTAAAACATCTGCATTCTTTTCTTTAGTAATTTTAATTGCATCATATACAACCGATGCAGGGTCAACTCCCTCTTCTCTTTTTACTATATCGCATCCAACTCTATTTGCCCAGATTTCTAACTGTTCAACAGCTGCTGCTCTAAATGTATCTGCTGCTGCGACAACAACTTTTTTACCATCTTTCTTTAATCTGTTTGCAATCTTACCAATCGAAGTAGTCTTTCCAACTCCGTTTACTCCAACTACTAAGATAACTGCTGGCTTAGTTTCTAGCTTTAGAGTGTTATCTGTAGCATCAAAAATCTCTTGAATTTCTTTTCTTAGAGCCTCTCTAACACCTTGCTCGTCTTTAATATTTTCTTTCTTAACTCTTTCTCTTAAATTATTTATAATTGTAGCAGAAGTATTAGCTCCAACGTCAGACATAATTAATGCTTCTTCTAATTCTTCAAGCAAATTTTCATCAACTTTTCTAAAGTTACTAAATATATCATTCATCTTCTCGTCAAAAGATGTTTTTGTTTTATTTAATCCATTTTTTAATTTATCAAAAAATCCCATAAAAAAATCCTTTCATTTAATGTATTCATACCTTTCTATTATACATTAAATTTAAGGAAATTTCAATGGGCAGTTTTAGTGTATTTTCAGATTAGAATAAACATTTCCAAAGCAATTTCTTTGTGAATATAGTAAACTTTTACAATATGTAGTATAATTACTTCATAAATATTTTTTTAAGATTAAAGAACGGAGGTAGTTAATGGAAAACGAATTACTTAAAAATGATACTGAAATTAATAACATATTTGATAACATTAAGGAGTTAGTTATTAACAGTAGAAATAAAGTATATAGTGTTGTAAATACTGAAATGCTTAACTTGTATTGGAATATAGGGAAAGCAATTATGGAAATACAGCAAGGCGATGAAAGAGCAAGTTATGGTGATGCTGTGCTTGAAAAATTATCACAAAAATTAACAAATGAATTTGGCAAAGGATTTTCCAAAAGAAATTTAGAAAGAATGAGAAAATTTTATATTTATTTTCCAATTGCGACAACAGTGTCGTCGCAATTAAGTTGGTCCCATTACCTAGAACTAATTAAAATTGAAGAAGAACCCAAAAGAAACTTTTATTTGAATGAATGTATAAATTCGAAATGGAGTGTCCGTGAATTACAAAGACAAAAAGACTCTTTATTATATGAAAGATTAGCTCTATCAGCTGATAAAGAAAAAGTACTTGAATTATCTGAAAAAGGACAAATTTTAAAAACTAGTAAAGATTTAGTAAAAGATCCTTTTGTTTTAGAATTTTTGGATATAAAGGAGAATACAAACTATCTTGAAAGTGACTTAGAGAAAAACATATTAGAGCATTTAAAGGAGTTTTTGCTTGAGCTTGGTAAGGGGTTTAGTTATGTTGGAAATCAAGTAAGGTTAACATTAGGTGAAGACCATTTTTATCCTGATTTAGTTTTTTATAATAGACTTTTAAGATGTTTTGTAATAATTGATTTAAAAATTGGTAAAGTAACACACCAAGATATCGGGCAAATGCAAATGTATGTTAATTATTATGATAGAGAAATTAAACAAGATGATGAAAATCCAACAGTTGGAATATTACTATCAACAAATAAAAATGAAACAGTTGTAAAATATACATTACCAGAAGATAATAAAACAATATTCTCTTCTGAATATAAATTACATATGCCAACTGAACAAGAATTAATTACTGCTATTGAGGAAGAAAAGAAAAATTTTGAATTAAATGAAAATATTTAATTATGACGAATTAAAACTAATTGCTAAATAGTAATTGTAAATGTGGTATGTGGAAAAAGGAGCAATTATAATTATGACTAATAAATTTATTAAAAACGCATTAGATTGCATAGTTTTTCATTCGCAACTAAAATGCAACCAAAAATATCGTACTAGTTTGTAGTAGCAACTACCTATTTTTACTATAATAGTCTCAAAGAAAGGAGAAATTCAAAATGAAAATAATAGGAGAACTTACTTTTGCAGTAATAATTTTAATAGGTTTAACAATACTAATTTCTTTTATTTTTTTAATAATATTTACTATTAAGGCTTTAATAAAATATGTAAAGTCAAAAGATATTAAAAAAGAAAAATCACTTATTAAAAAATCGCTTGGAGAGGTCTTAAAACAACATAGAGAAGAATGTAAAATGACGCAAGAATTTGTTGCTGAAGCTATTGGCGTAAGTAGACAAGCCGTATCCAAATGGGAAAATGGAACTTCTGATCCTAACACATCTAATTTAATTGTATTAGCAAAATTGTTTAAAATATCTCCCGAAGAATTACTAGATGAGATACAATAATTGAGTAAAGTATGAAAGGAATAAAAATATGAATAAAAATAAGAAAAAGATTAAAAAGAGATATATTTTCTTGGGAATATTTTTAGTTTTATTTATTATAGTGCGTGTATTTATGTACTTTGGAGGATTTAGTACAGGCAAAAATATTGATCCACAAGAATTTTTAAAATATTCACAAGATATTGAAAATATAAATATACCTGAAAATGTTAAAATAATAGCACTAGGAGAAGCTACACATGGAAATGTAGAATTTCAAGAACTTAAACTTGAGATATTTAAAATAATGGTTGAAAAATATGGTGTTAAAGCATTTGCTATAGAGGGCGATTATGGTGGCTGTGAAAAAGTGAATCAGTATATTCTAGGAGGAGATGGGTCAGCAGATGAAATAGCAAAAGCTATTGACTTTAAAATTTATAAAACAAAAGAAATTGCAGAACTAATTTCATATATGAGAAAATACAATGAAAAGGTTACAGACAGCGAAAAATTAAGATTTTATGGATTTGATATGCAAAGATATAAATATAATTTTGAATTTTTAAACAGTAATTGTAAAAAATTAGGAATTGAAACTAAAGAGCTAGAAAAACTTATGAATGGTAATGAGTGGAATAATGAATATGATAATAAAAAAAGGATTGAAGTTATTACCCAAATAAAAAAAGAACTTCAAAAAAAGGAAAACTCAGAACAAGCAATTCACTTAGCAGATATATTGCTTCAATATTTTGAATTACAAACAATAGAAAATAATGATATTAGTTTATTAAGAGATAAGTATATGGCAGAAAATGTAAAATGGATATTAAAACAAGAAGAACAACTTGGACATAATCGTATATTTATATCAGGTCATAATATGCATGTTGCTAAATATGGTAGTATGGATTCTATGGGAAAATTACTTTTCAAAGAATTAGAAAATAAATACTATGTGATTGGTACAGATTTTTATAAAACTAAAGTTAATCTTCCAAAGAATTCATCAAATAATCGTACAATTCAAACATTCTATTCTCATGATCCATTAGCCAAAACAGCAAAATTAGCAGGACTAGATAGGTGTTGGTTAGACTTTTCGAATATTCCAAAAAATACAGAATTATATAACACAATTACAAGTTATATTTATATGGGAAATCTTGGAGAAAATTATTCTTTGATAATGCGTTTACTTCCACCGAGCTATCGAACTTTTCAACCACCTGCAACTTTATATGATAGTATGATAATTGTAGTAAATGCTACACCTACAAAAATTGTTCTAAAATAGATGATTTATCAAAATTAATCATATCTATAATTATTTGTAAATTAATAATCTTATTTCCATTAAAGGGTATGGGAGTTCCCATAGTAGAATTTGTGTGGGAGTACAAATTCAGTGCTA